>ERZ857840.987-NODE-987-length-35691-cov-22.292653_pt1 | contig 35691 bp, 42 predicted proteins | sample MGYA00519760_ERZ857840 | MGnify/ENA primary metagenome ERZ857840 (study PRJEB31778, sample SAMEA3449371) | human gut metagenome | biome: human gut; feature: human-associated habitat; material: faeces | place: United Kingdom | collected 2010/2012 ... | reverse complement strand
GGGTGCTGAAGCTGAAGGTCATCGACCTGAAGACCGATCCCCAGCTGATGGGCGCTCTGGGCGCCGCCGAGTACGCCCGCCAGAAGGGCATGGCCCGCTGAGGGAATTAGGCCCCATCTGCCGCAGGCGGCAGAGGAAAGGAGACAACTATGTGTAAGTTTTTGAAGGTATTGGGCAAGATCGCGGCCATTTTCTCCGCCATCATCGGCGTCCTGTTCGTGGTGTACTTCTGGAACCTGGACCAGAAGCTGCTGGGCTGGGCCTATGTGCAGGTGAACAAGATCTTTGACCGGAAGAAAGTGGACATCAAGTTCTGATGGAGCTGTATAATTCGATCATCCGCAAGGTGGAGGAGCTGACCGGCTCCTCCACCCCCCGGCGCTGTCCCTATGACCCCCAGGGGGCCTGGGAGGACACCGGCTCCTTTGAGCTGGTGATGCTGCGGGATGCCGCTTATGAGCTGGGCGGCAGCAGCAAGCCCGCCGTGAATTTCACCTGCGTCACCACCAGCGCCCAGCTGGTGGAGCGGGACGAGATCCTGGTTTTCGGCCCCGACCTCACGGAGCTTCGGGGTGACAGCTCCTACGCCCGCATCGCTCTGCTGCGGGTGGGGGACATCGAGTCCGACGACGAGGACGACACGGAGCAGGCCTTCCGGGCCATCCAGGACATGGATTTTGTGAAATATCGCGTGTTTCCCAAGGGATACATGATCCGCACCTCCTCCGAGTCCAACCGGGAGCAGGTGCGCCTGAGTAGCGCCGCCCTGAAAAAGGGCATCAGCTTCCGGGCCGTGGGCAACGATTTCATCCGCCAGTATAAGCAGAATCCCAACATCCTGGCGGTGAAGCTGATTTTCATCACCGCCCCGGACGCGGACTATGCCGCTCTGGAGCAGGAAGCCAAAACGGTCCGGGATATCACCATGAGCCTCAGCAAGATTCTGGAGGGTATGCCCACCGACTGCGGCTCCTGCAATCTCAAGCCCATCTGCGATGAGGTGGAGGGTATGCGCGAGCTGCATTTCGGCAAGGAGAAGCACACAACGGAATAACCGCTATCCGTGCATAGGCACGGGCTTCGATTCGGAAGCCTGTGCCTGTGCGTTGCTGTATCGGGTCAAAATCCGGCAGTCCCGTAAAAATGACCTTGCCAAACAGGGCCGGTCTAACGTATACTTATGATAGTTACCAATTTTGGCTTTGCGGTGATGCTCATCAGCTCGATTTCCTGTCTGGCAGTTGGGCTTTGGATGCTGTTTATTATGAAACACGATCAGCGGAATCCTAAAAGCGCCGGCATTGCGATGCTCCTGATGTCGCTCGGGCTGGGATTGATGGCTGTTCATGACGCCGGTCTTTTCCCGGAGCGATACGATGATCTTCTGATAGGCGTCGAAGGTACAGCGGCGGCAGGCGCTGTTGAGATCTTCATGTTTTCCGCATTTCACTCATTCCGCAGGCGTGGCATGAAACGGAAACAGATTGAGAGCCTTATAGCGGCAGGCCTCACGGGGCTGGCTTACCTGGTGGTCCTGATGGTCGTTATTTTTGCATGACCGAGCATTGGAATATTGGGAGGATTTATGAAACGCTCAAAACCAGGCGATGTTTTCTTATTCCGGACACCGCAGGGGGTTCGCTTTGTCCAGTGGGCATACTACGTCCCCGGGTGGGGGAAATATGTGCGGGTTCTGCCGGAACACTATACAACGCTGAAGCTGATCGGCTTTGCATCGGACTTGTACTATTTCACGTTCATGCTGTCAGCCGATTTTGGCCCAGGGAACTGAAAGCCGCTTTCACAGCCGGAGCTTTGGCTCTCATACAGGGAGCAATGCATGAGACAGGATCTATTCACACCTTGATCGCACGAAAGGAGCACTACGGCATGGCACGAAAAAATATCCCCCAGATCGACGCGCTGGTGCAGCGCACCTTCGCGCAGAAAATGTGGGACAATGGGTTCCACCCTTATAAGGACCACACGGAGTGGTTACGCCTGGTGGATGGAAACATCCTTCAGACGGTGCTGTTTTATGAGTACCTGACCATCGACCTGCGGGTGATGTATTACGCCCAGCCGCTGTCGGAATACCTGTGGTGCAATTACCGTCAGCCCAATATACGGGGCTATATTGCCGGATATTTTTGCGACATGATGGGCAGATACAAGCTGGGCGATCCGGAGATGTGCCGCATAGCGGGTCCCTATGGCGGCACGCGGCTCTGGATGAAATCCCAGGACCTCTATTGGCAGATGGAATGTGCGCTGGATATTCTGAACGAGGTGCGGACAGCGGCGGACATTCTGAAGGTGGCCCCCGCCGAGCACGATCGTCCGGAGCGGCCCTGCCTCTGGTACGAGATCGGGGATGAGGCCATGACGTGGACCGCTCTGAAAAATACGAGCTATGTCAATCCCTACGACTATGACAAGGATGTTCCCCCGGAAAAGCTGAAACGGGACTATTGGCGGGTATGGGAGCCCAAGCAGGCCTTTGTGGCCCAGGAATGCCTGGCCAAGGAGGACCTGCAACCCCTGGCGGACTTTGCGGAGGAGGCCCGGGCCTTCAACCGCAAATACCTGAAACGCGGTATGCCGTGGCTGTTTGAGTGAGAGCCGCGCGGGGTAAGGAGGAAAACGATATGCCGTTCATCTTAATCAGAGCGTGCTTGTGGCTGATTCTTTCGGGAGCCATCATAGCCCGAGCGAAAATTGCGAAAACGGTCCGGAAGAAGCCCGCTGCCATTATGGCGGTCGTTTTATGCACGTTGCTGCTGGCGGCCTCCGCCGTGTTCCCTGTGGAGAATCTTTTTGTCCGGTTTCCATCCCCGGAAAGTGTGTCCCGCTATGCCATACCCGGAAAAATAGATGATATGGTTTATGGGAAGGATTCCTGCCTGGTTACATGTATAGGGAGGGATGGCACAAGAGAAATCTGGTTTATACCGAAAACGAAAAGCGGCTACCGGATACCGGGTTGCTTTAACACAAAAAGGGTGTCGCAGAAATTCGATGAAAACGGACTTTTTATCGTGCGCCGGGTCAGAGGAACGGATGATTATTATGTTTTCCTGACGCTCCATCTGACAGGCGGTCAAAACGAGATACAGGTTTTCAACGGGAAGGACGATCAGGCGGCACGCAGCTTTTACCGGGTGAAGGACTCCGATTATATCTATTTCTTCCTGGAAGATTTTTCCAAAGAATCCTACCTGCTTATTAACGGCGAAAAGGTGATGCTCGCGAAGTAATCCGATGCTTTCGCCCACCGGCGCAGAAGATACCTGGAGGTGACGTGCATATGTCGTTCCGGAAAAATTCCGTCTTATTTTACGAAAATGTCATCCTTCTTGCGGCTTTATCCCTGCTGATGATCGCTGTGGGACTTGTCATAAATTTCCCCATTCTCTGCCTCTGCGCCGTTCCACCGCTGATCGTGGCGCTGGTCAGCCCGAAGCTGGACCGGGAGTACATCACCATCGACGAATGGGGCATTTCCTGCAAAGAGGGGGACCAGCTGCGCTGGAGCTTCGATTGGGCGCATATCGCCGAATTGCGGAGAAGCTCCCGGTTTCGCCTCCCCTCCGTCGAGGTGATCCCCTACGATGCGTCCGGCCAGCCGGAGCCATTTGCTTCGGACCGGCACTATTTCCAATTGGGCCGGGCCGCGAAAAAGGCGCTATCCATGTATTATGCGCAGGCGGATGACGTGCCGACAAACTCCGCAAGTCGTTGAAAGCAGGAAACAATTGCTGAAAGGCGGTGATCTGCTGTGGTAAATGTGTTTCATATCGTGCTGACGGATGCTGAAATGGATAAATGCCGTGAGTTTTCCCGAATCAGCGCTGCATCACAGCAGGCCATTGAGTTCGGGCAGCACACGACAAAGGCGCGCCCCGAAAAGGAGATCGCCCGCGACAATCTCATCGGAAAGATGGCTGAGGTCGCTTTCAGCAAGATGATGAAAGAAAACTACGGCATAGACGTGCCGCTGGATTTCAGCTATTACCCCCGCGGTCAATGGGACGGCCAGGACGCGGAGATCAACGGATGGCGCATTGACGTAAAAGGAACCCGCTCCGGCGGCCGCTGGATGCTCATTGAATGGAACAAGCTTGACTTCCGGCAGAGGGATAACAACCTCTCTCATCTGTTCGTCATGTTCACGGTGGACTGGGATCGCAGCGCGGATCAGCCAACCGGCGAGGTGAGCTATCAGGGCGCGGCATCTCTTGCGAAATTAAAAGAAAGTGTCCCGACAACCGTTGTTCTTCGGAAAGGGGACGTTATACCCGGGACCCTAACGCATCTGCAGGCGGATAATTATGGGATCCGATTCGGGGATCTATATAAGCACCTGAACCACCTGGTGAAATTTTTGCTGAAAGCTCCGCCCGAGCAGTCGCTTACCGACAACTATAAGAATCCGTACACCGGCGAGGCAACTCGCGAAATCATCGACAGAAGTCCGCCTGCGGAATCTTGCGAAAAAACCTGTTAAAAAGCTCGAAGAGCTTTTTAACAGGTTTTAGTATTATTGCACGCTGCTGACCAGAATGATGATCAGTGCCATATATGCGGCGCTGACGGCAGCCAGAAGGCCGCACACGATCATGCACGCCGCCCGCAGGCCACGGCGCTGCCGCAGCCGCAGCGCACCGATGACGAACCCGGCCACAGCCAGGACGAATACCACTGCCGCACCCCAGAAGGGCATACCATCACCCCTTCAGCGCGTCCAGCAGGTCCGTGAACACACGGAGCTGGTCCGCGAAGCGCCGGGTCAGACCCTCGGGGCGGCCCTTTCCGGCGTCAAACAGCAGATCGTCCGTCTGGATGGCCGCAAACACGCGGCCGTCGGCCTTGACGCTGAGATAGACGCTGCCCATTTTCAGCAGCTGGTCCATGACCCGGGGGGACAGCAGGGACTGTCCGGCGGCGGGATTTTCGCACCGGACATTGAACCGCCGGTCAAACTCCGGATTTTCCGAGGCGAAACCCTCCCGGCCCAGCAGGCGGGCCAGCTTGCCCTTGGGCGCTGCCTGCACATCGCAGGGGAGGGTGCGCCCCAGGTCTGCCGCCATCCACTGACCCTTGAAGATGGGAAGCTCCCGATCCTCCCAGACCTCCGTCTCGGGATTCTGATACGCCTGGGTGTTGGAAAGCTCCAGATTGCTGATCTCCAGGGGCCGGCCGTGGTACTTGCCGCAGACCAGGCCGCTGCCGCCTACGTTGTCGGCACTGGGCAGGCCCAGACCGGATTCCGCGAATTTTCCGCCGTCGATGCAGGAACCGGGGCGGTACTCCGCCTCCTCCAGCACCTGTTCCATAGCCGCCTGGGCCAGACCGCCCTGGGCCGCGCCCTGCAGCTTCTTGCCGCCGGCGGAGCTCATCAGCCCGCCGATGATCAGAAGGACGACGCCCACGATGATGACGGGCACCGCGCCGCCCAATATTGCGCCGATGGCCGCAATAACCAGGCCCAGACCGGAAAAGAATTTGCCGAAGCCCGCCAGGGCACGGCCGCTGCGTATATTCTGCACATTGTTATCCATTTGTCTGCTCCTTTTCATGCTCCGCGAACAGCGCGCCGCACCGATGCAGCGCCTCGATGATCCCCTGCAGATACCGCAGGGACACCAGATAGCTGCGGCGCAGGGCGTTCAGGTCCCGCACATTGATATCCACCGGCAGGTCCATCACCGGCAGCGTGGATTCCAGCGCCAATTCCAGGCGGTTTCCCGTCCAGCGGACAGCCGCCGGACGGCCCAGAGTCTCCAGCAGGGGGACCAATTTCAGGGTATCCGGCCCGTATGCCTGATCCTCCCGGCGGTACAGATAGCCGCCCTCCGGGGCCTGTTGGTCCGTTTCGCAGATCAGCCACACACCACCGAAGACCTTCACGGACCGGGTCATGGTGTCGTTGACGTCCCGGCCCACGTGCTCCTCAAAGTTGTGGGTCAGCTCCACGTTGGCCGCGCCGAACCGGACGCCCTGATGGACGCCCTGGCGGTAATTCTTGATCCGGCATTCTTCCCAGTGGCGGTCGATCATCTGACTGCGGCGGATGCCCGCCTCGTCAATGACCAGCTCCGGGAGCTTCGTGTCCGGACCGAAGGCCTGCTCCGTCTCCGACCGGAAAAAGTCCCCCATCTGCTCCCAGATCAGCTTCCGCTGGCGGCTGTCGCACCGGCACAGGCCGATGATGCCCACAGCCAGCAGGATAAACAGCGCCAGCAGGCCCCAGCGGATATCGCCGGACCTCCACCATACAACGCCGCCCACAACAAAGCCCAGCACCAGCATGACGGAGCACACCGTCCGCAGCCGGTCCCACCGGGCCAGCCGCCGCAGCAGCTCCCGGTCCGCCAGGGACTCCTTATAGCCACAGGAGCACGCAGTGGAGCCTTTTTTCAGCGGCTCGCCGCACATAGGACAAATATGTTTTTTCATGGTCTTATCCCCAGCTGTTCATCCAGTTTTCGCCCCAGTCCTCGGCGGGATCGTAATCCACCGGGTCAAAACCGGCGGCGTACACCGGCCCGTCCTGACGATAGGCCAGGCCGTCCTCGTGGAGGGTGTAGCTGCCGGTGATGTAGAAAGCGTCGTGTCCGTCGCTGTACCAGCGGCACAGGTCGTCCTCGTCCAGCTCAAAGCTGGCTCCCGGCAGGCCGGTATAGGCCGCCACCTGGCCATAGGGGTAGAACACGCCGGAGAAATCGCCATTCGTTTCCCCATCCGGCAGCAGGGCGAAGCGGTCCGCCTCCAGGCCGGGGGAGATGTACGCATGGAAGCCGTCCATGGACAGATAGGGACCCTTGCCGTCCCCGGCGTCCACAATGGTCCCGCTGCCGGCGGACAGACGGGTGTAGCTCAGATACTCCATGCGCTGGGAGTCGATGACCAGAGTCTCGCCCAGGGCGTTCTGCCACACGCCGTCCAGCTGGGCAATGTCCCAGATGTCCACCCGGGCGTCGCTGCGGGTGAAGGTGAAGTGGTCGAAGGACTCCGCGTCGCCGCTGCCGTTCTGGTTGGGCAGCAGCACGCCGTCATCCCGCAGGATGAAATCGTACAGGAAGCCGTCGAAGTCGATCATGGGCACGTCGCCGGAGGTGTCATAGCGGCCCTGTCCCGTGCGGCCGGAGAAGGTCTGGTAGTAATAGCACCCCTCGTCGGCCACGAAATACAGGATGTTGCCGGAAGGGGAGGACCACTTGCCCTCCAGCTCGCTGGCGTCCGTCACCTGGCGCTGATCCTCCGGCACGGCAGGGGAGGGGGTCTCTCCGCCGCCGCTGCACGCCGTCAGGGACAGCAGCAGCGCCAGCACAGCCGCCAGCCAAAGCGTTTTTCTCATGAAGCAGCCTCCTCAGTCCGCCAGCGTGTCCATGAACTCGCCCCGGACCGTGTTCCAGTACCAGACGTAGGTCACATACTCGCCGTCCTGGTCGAAGGACATCTGCAGGTCGCTGTTGCCGTCGCCGTCCAGATCGCTGTAGTCCGTTCCCTGGTAGCGGCTGGCGGCAGAGTCGAGGGGCACCGGGAACTGTACGGTGGTGTAGAGCTCCTGCTCAGCCCTGTCATAGTAGAGGTCGGCGCCGGTGTCGGTGATGCAGATGCACACGTCGATCATCTGGCCGTCATGGGTCAGGGTACCGGTGTCCTGAATGGTGCCCCAGGTGCGCCAGTCGTCGCCGACGATGTCGTCGTCCGTCGTTCCCTGATTTCCGCAGGCGGCCAGGCACAGCATCAGGGTGCACAGAAGCAAGAGAATGCTGAATTTACGCATGGTTCGTTCCTCCTTGATAAAATGAGTCCACTGTACATCCATTGTACAGTGGACTCAGATAAAATACCATTAACCAAAGGTTAGTTTTTGGCAAAAGATGGCAGAATTGCGGAGGCCCGGATTCACATGCCCAGCCGCTGGGAGATGGCCGACAGCAGTTCATTTTTTCCGGTGCCCTTTTCGGCGGAGAAGGGGACCAGACAGTCCTGCTCCTCCAGCTCCAGGGTGTCCCGGATCAGCTGCAGATTGGGCTCGATCTCGCTTTTTTTCAGCTTGTCCAGCTTGTTGGCCACGACCACCACCGGGCATCCGGTGCCCCGGAACCACTGGAACATGGTCACATCGTCCACCGTGGGCTTGTGCCGGGCGTCCACAATGAGAACACCCAGGGAGATGAGGCCCGGCTCCTGGAAATACGACTCCATCAGCCGTCCCCAGCGGTCCCGCTCCTCCTTGCTGACCTTGGCATAGCCGTAGCCGGGCAGGTCGGTCAGATACACCCGGTTGTCGATGAGGAAATAGTTCACCTGGGTGGTCTTGCCGGGGGTGGCGCCCACCCGGGCGAAGTTCTTCCGGTTGAGCAGGCGGTTGATGACGGAGGATTTGCCCACGTTGGAGCGCCCGGCAAAGGTCACCTGGGGCCGTCCGTCCCGGATAAAGGCCTCCGGCCGCACCGCCGAGCGGATAAATTCCGCCTTGTTATAGTTGATCGCCATGGCAAGTATTCCTCCTTTACACTGACAGCGCGGCGGGGGATTCCGCCGATACGCGGCCACGGGGGGCGGCGTGCTCCCCGCGGGGAGGTACCAGCGCCGCCGCAAACACCTGGTCCACGGTGTCCACCGGGATGAAGTGCAGACCGGCCCGGACGGTCTGGTCGATCTCGTCCAAGTCCTTGACGTTTTCCCGGGGAATCAGCACCGTATGTACGCCGTTTCGCAGGGCGGCCATGGTCTTTTCCTTCAGACCGCCGATGGGCAGCACCCGGCCCCGTAGCGTCACCTCGCCGGTCATGGCCACGCTGCCCCGGACAGGCCGCCCGGTCAGCGCCGACAGCATGGCGGTGGTGATGGCGATACCCGCCGAGGGTCCGTCCTTGGGCACGGCCCCCTCCGGGAAGTGGACGTGCACGTCCTTGGTCTTATAGAAGTCCCGAGGCAGGCCCAGCTCCTCCCAACGACTGCGCAGGCAGGTCAGGGCGGCCTTGGCGGATTCCTGCATGACGCTGCCGAGATTGCCGGTAAGCTCCAGCTTTCCGCTACCGTCCAGGGCCTGGGCCTCCACTTCCAGAATTTCGCCGCCTACCTGGGTCCAGGCCAGGCCGTTTACCACGCCCACCTGATCCCGGTCGCTGTGGATGGACTCGCTGTACTGCTGGGTCCCCAGCAGCTCTTTCAGGTTATTCTCTGTAATGTCAACTCGCTTTACATCGCCCTCCACCAGCTGCATGGCGGCTTTCCGGCACAGCTTCCCCAGCTGGCGCTCCAGCACCCGGACGCCGGATTCCTTGGTGTAGGCGGCGATGACCCGCCGGATGGCGTCGTCGGTGATGCGCAGCTGGGTTTTCTTCAGACCGTGCTCCTTCAGCTGCTTGGGCAGCAGGTGCCGCTTGGCGATCTGCAGCTTCTCCTCGTCGGTATAGCTGGTGAGCTCGATGACCTCCATCCGGTCCAGCAGGGGACGGGGGATGGTGTCCAGGGTGTTGGCGGTGGTGATGAACATCACCCGGCCCAGGTCCACCGGCACCTCCAGGAAGTGATCCCGGAAGGCGTGGTTCTGTTCGCTGTCCAGCACCTCCAGCAGGGCCGACGCCGGGTCGCCCCGCATATCGCTGGCCAGCTTGTCGATCTCATCCAGCACCAGCAGGGGATTCATGGAGCCGCTGCGGATCACCGCGTCGATGATCCGGCCGGGCATGGCGCCGATGTAGGTTTTCCGGTGTCCCCGGATGTCCGCCTCGTCCCGGACGCCGCCCAGACTCAGCCGGGACAGTTTCCGGTGCATGGCCTTGGCCACAGACAGGGCGATGGAGGTTTTGCCCACGCCCGGGGGGCCCACCAGGCAGAGGATCTTGCCCTTGGCCTGGGGGTTCAGCTGCCGCACGGCGATGAATTCCAGGATCCGCTCCTTCACCTTGTCCAGGCCGTAGTGGTCCTTGTCCAGGATCTTCCGGGCCTGTTCCACGTCGGCCCGGTCGTGGGTCTCCACACCCCAGGGCACGTCCAGGCACACATCCAGATAGTTCCGGATGACGGCCCCCTCGGCGCTGCCGAAGGGCTGCTTGGACAGGCGGTGCAGCTCCTTCATGAGCTTCTCCCGCACCTCGTCACCGGCCCGGCAGCGGTTGATCTTCTCCTCGTATTCGTACAGCTCGTCGTCGCCGTCCTCGCCCAGCTCGTGCTGCAGGACGTGCAGCTGCTCCCGCAGGACCATATCCCGCTGGACCTGGCCCACCCGCTGGCGGACCTTCTGGTCGATATCCGACTCCAGGACGGCGATATCTACCTCATGCACCAGAATTTCGTTCATCACCAGCAGCCGCCGGGCGGGATGCAGCTCCTGCAGCACCCGCTGGCGATCCTGGTGCCGGAGGTTGATGTTGGCGGCGATGGTGTCCGCCAGCAGGCCGGGGTCCCGGATGTCCAGCACGGAGGCCACCAGCTGGTCGGACAGATTCCCCACCAGCTCCTGATACTGGCCAAACAGGGCGTACGTCCGCCGGGTCAGAGCCTCGGTGCGGTCCGAGGCCCGCCAGCTCTGGTCCTCCAGCAGCTCCACATTGGCCTGCAGGAAGGGCTTGGTCTGCCACAGGCGGCGCAGGGCCGCCCGGTGCAGGCCCCCGGCGATGACCCGTACCCCGGTATCCGAGGTCTTGACGATCTGGAAAATGCGGCACACGGTGCCGATCTCGTACAGGTCCTCCTCCTGGGGGTCCTGTACGCCGATTTCCCGCTGGGTCACCAGCAGCAGCTCCCGGTCGCCCTCCATGGCGTTTTCCAGGGCCAGGATGGATATCTCACGCTCCGCGTCGAAGCTCAGCGTCTGGCCCGGGAAGGCAGTCAGCCCCCGCAGGGCCAGCACCGGCATATTTTGTGTGGTCATAAGGGTATCTCCTTTGCGATAGGGAAAGTACAATAGGGCAAGAGGGGAGAGGCGCACGCGTCTCTCCCCTTTGTGCTTGTTTCAGGACGCCGGCGCGTTCTTGGTGCCGCGGCTGGGATCCCGCAGGATCACAGGCGCCGCGCCATCGTTGACGGCCCCGGCGGTGATGGTCACCTGTTCGATGGTGTGGTCCGAGGGAATGTCGTACATGATGGGGGTCAGGACTCCCTCCATGACGGCCCGCAGGCCACGGGCACCGATGTTGCGCTCGATGGCCTTGTCGGCCACGGCCTCCAGGGCCTCCGGCTCGAACACCAGCTTCACATCGTCATAGGAAAACAGCTTCTGATACTGCTTGACCAGGGCGTTCTTCGGCTCCGTCAGGATCCGGACCAGATCCTCCCGGCCCAGCCCGTCCAGAGCGGCGATCACCGGCAGACGGCCCACCAGCTCGGGAATGATGCCGAATTTCAGCAGGTCGTGGGGCTGGACCTCCTTGAGGAGCTGTCCGGTCCGGCGCTCTGCCTTACTCTCCACCACCGCATCGAAGCCGATGCCCTTGCGGTCCGTGCGCTGCTCGATGATCTTCTCCAGACCGTCGAAGGCGCCGCCGCAGATGAACAGAATATTGTGGGTGTCCACCTGGATGAACTCCTGATGGGGGTGCTTGCGGCCGCCCTGAGGCGGCACGTTGGCCACGGTGCCCTCCAGGATCTTCAGCAGGGCCTGCTGCACGCCCTCGCCGGACACGTCCCGGGTGATGGAGGTGTTCTCGCTCTTGCGGGCGATCTTGTCGATCTCGTCCACATAGATGATGCCGTGCTCGGCCAGCTCCACGTCGAAATCCGCCGCCTGCAGAAGCCGCAGCAGGATGTTCTCCACGTCGTCGCCCACATAACCGGCCTCGGTGAGGGTGGTGGCGTCGGCGATGGCGAAGGGAACCTTCAGCACCCGGGCCAGGGTCTGGGCAAACAGAGTCTTGCCGGAGCCGGTGGGGCCGATCATCAGGATGTTGCTCTTCTGCAGCTCCACATCTTCGCCGCCGCCGAAGAAAATGCGCTTATAGTGGTTATAGACCGCCACGGACAGGGCCACCTTGGCGGCATCCTGGCCGATGACGTACTGATCCAGCACCTCTTTGATCTCCCGGGGAGTGGGCAGCTGGTCCGGGGTCTCGTACCCGGCCTCGGGGCCGGGCTCGTACCCATCGTCCAGAATGGACATGCACAGCTGGACGCACTCGTCGCAGATGCGCACGCCGGGGCCCTGGATCATGCGGTGCACCTGGTTCTCCGCCTTGCCGCAGAAGGAGCACCGCAGGGATTTCTTATCGTCTGCCATTGGTTACCTCTTGTAAATGACCTTGTCCACCAGGCCGTATTCCCGGGCCTCCTCGGCCAGCATCCAGTGATCCCGCTCGGAATCCTGCTTCACCTGCTCGGGGTCCTTGCCGGTGTTGTCGGCCAGGATCTGGTTCAGGCGCTTTTTCAGCTTCAGGAAATGCTCCACGTCGATCTCCATATCCGTGACCTTACCTTGGGTCCCGGCAGAGGGCTGGTGGATCATGATCTCCGCGTTGGGCAGGGCGATGCGCTTGCCCCGTGCGCCGGAGGACAGCAGGAACGCGCCCATGCTGGCGGCCATGCCGATGCAGATGGTGGACACGTCGCACTTGATATACTGCATGGTATCGTAGATGGCCATACCCGCGGTCACGGAACCGCCGGGGCTGTTGATGTACATCTGGATATCCTTGTCGGGGTCCTGGGCCTCCAGATACAGCAGCTGGGCCACCACCAGGCTGGCGGTGGTATCATTGACCTCTTCGCCCAGGAAGATGATGCGGTCGTTCAGCAGCCGGGAAAAGATGTCATAGGAACGCTCGCCCCGGTTGGTCTGCTCCACAACATAAGGGACTAAACTCATAGAAAAAACCTCCTGTACAAATAGATGAAACTCAACCCAATTATACCCGCCCGGTGGGTATCTCAAGCAGGGGACGAAAAATTATTCCTCGTCCTTCTTTTCCGCTTCCTGCTTGGCTTCTTCCTTGGTCTCCTCGACAACGGGAGCCACGGCCACGGCGGCGTCGGCCACGGCCTTGATGGCCTTGCTGCGCAGGACCTGCTCGCGGACGTCGGCCTCGGGCAGATACTTCTTGATGGTATCCAGGTCCATGCCGTACTTATCGGCCACGGACTTCATCTCGGCCTCGATCTCCTCGGCGGTGGCCTCGATCTCCTCGGCCTTCACCAGGGCGGCCACGGCCAGATCCATGCGGACCTGCTGCAGGGCGGGCTCATGAGCCTGCTTCTTGAAGTCGTCCTCGGTGGTGTTGGTCATCTTCAGATACTGGTCAAAGGGGATGCCCTGGGCGGCCAGCTGCTGCTGGAAGTTCTCCATCATCTGCTGGGCCTGCACGTCCACCATCTCGTCGGGGATGTCGGCCTGGATGCCGTCGGCCACCTTCTGCATCAGGGCGTCCTCAAAGGCGCGCTGGGCAGCGGCCTCGCGGTCCTCCACCAGCTTCTTGCGGGTGTCGGCCTTCAGCTCGTCCAGGGTGTCGAACTCGGACACGTCCTTGGCGAACTCGTCGTCAATGGCGGGGACTTCCTTGTGCTTGACCTCGTTGACCTTCACGTGGAACACCACGGGCTTGCCGGCCAGCTCGGGGGTGTAGTTCTCGGGGAAGGTGATGTCGATGTCCTTCTCCTCGCCGGCCTTCATGCCCACCAGCTGATCCTCAAAGCCGGGGACGAAGCTGCCGGAGCCGATCTCCAGGTCGAAGTTCTCGCCCTTGCCGCCGTCGAAGGCCACGCCGTTGTCGAAGCCCTCGAAGTCGATGTCGGCGGTGTCGCCCTTCTGGATCTCGCGCTCCACGCTGACCAGACGGCTGTTGCGGTCGGCCATCTCGTTCAGGCGGTTGTCCACGTCCTCGTCGGTGACGTTGACCTCGGCCTTGGGGGCCTCCAGGCCCTTATACTGGCCCAGGGTCACCTCGGGATACACGGCCACGGTGCACTTGAACACCACGCCGTCCTTGCCGCAGGACTCCAGCTCCACCTCGGGATAGCCCACGACCTTCAGCTCCTGCTCCTTCACGGCGGCCTCATAGGCGTCGGGCAACAGGATGTTCACTGCTTCTTCATAGAAGACCTCTGCGCCGTACATGCTCTCGATCATCTTGCGGGGAGCCTTGCCGGGGCGGAAGCCGGGAACGCTGATCTTGGACCGCTGCTGCAGGTACGCCTTGTTGATGGCGGCCTCAAAGGCGGCGGCATCTGCTTCGATGGTCAGTGCGACCTTGCTCTTGTCCAGTTTTTCACAGGATTTTACACTCATTTTGATTTTTCCTCCGTTCAGCATTAAATCGTATCAATGCAATTCTATATAATAGCAGAAAACAATTTCAATTTCCACACTTTTTTGCTCTAATCACAAATTTTTTTGGGATGAAAGCCCAAATAGTCCCCGGATACCATGAAAAACAAGGTTCCGCCCCGTTCTCCCTGCAGGGCCCGGCGGTGGGAGGGACCGTGGAGATGGCCATAGCAACACACCTTCACCTCATATTCCCGCAGCAGCCGCAGAATCTCCGGGCACTGATACCCCTGGTACAGAGGCGGGTAGTGAAGAAAGCACAGCTTTTCGTGATCTCCCGCCGCCTTCAGGGACGTCTCCAGCCGTCCGATCTCCCGCAGCAGGACCTTTTCGTTGTGGGTGCCCTGGTTGTCCAGTTCATAGAACCAGCCCCGGGTACCGCACAGAGCCGTGTCCCCGTAGAACCGGCAGTTGTTGTGGAGGATTTCCATGGTGGTCAGGCCGTTTTCGGCGAAAAAGCGCTCCATTTTGGCGGCGGTGTTCCACCAATAGTCGTGGTTGCCCTTGAGCAGGTACTTCTTCCCCGGCAGGGCGTCGATGAACCGGAAATCCTCCAGCGATTCCTCCAGGCTCATGCCCCAGGACAGATCGCCGCACAGCACGGTGACGTCATCCTCCGTCAGCACGGAGAATCCCTCCCGGATGCGGGCCACATAGTCCTTCCAGCCGTCCCCGAAGATCTCCATGGGCTTGTCGGACCCCAGGGACAGATGCAGATCGCCAATGGCATACAGCGCCATACGGCACCTCCTTCCTTGTTATAAGGTATCGCTATATCAGCCGCCGCAGATTGTTCCAGAACAGGTCCTCCAACAGCTGCCGGGGATAACCCCGGTCCGCCAGAGCCTGCCACAGCTGCGGCACATCCTGGATGCCCTCCATCCCGGCGGCCAGCTCCTCGCAGCCGTCCAGGTCGCCGCCCAGGCACAGGGTTTTCTCCCCGCCCAGGGACAGAAAGTGCTCCACGTGCGCCGTCAGCTCCTCCATGGTGCCTGCCGGGCCCACAAAGGGACGGTACAGATTCAGCCCCACCACGCCGCCGCTGTCCCGGATGGCCCGGAACATATCGTCGGTAAGGTTGCGCCGGTGGGGGCACAGGGCCCGGCTGTTGGAATGGGAGGCCACCACCGGCCCCCGGGCCAGGCGCACCAGGTCCCAGAAGCCGGGGTCGCTGATGTGGGACACGTCGGGATAGATGCCGCAATCCTCCATCCGCCGGGCAAAGTCCCGGCCATAGGAGGTCAGCCCCTGCTCCGGGAGCTCCGCGTTGGAGCCGGACAGGCGGTTGGCGTGGTTCCATACCGGGTTTAGAAGCCGCACGCCCCAGTCCCGGGCCATATCCAGCCGGTCGATCCGGCAGTCCAGCAGCTCTGCCCCCTCGATGCTCAGCAGCGCCGCCATTTTGCCCTCCGCTGCGGCCCGGTCCACGTCCCTGCCGGTGCGGCAGTGGACCATCACGTCACTGTTCTGCTCCATCTCCTGCAAAAACCGCCGGTGAAGCAGGTGGCCCTCCCGGACCATGGTGCTGCCCTGGGGAACCTCCTCCGGGTCCTGGTACAGGGCGAACACCTGGGCGAACCGCTCGAAGCTCGACGCCCGGTGCAGATCCAGATGACCGTCGTTTTCCCGCAGCTGCGCTCCGGTCCGCAGGCAGCGGTAAATGGTATCGCAGTGCGCGTCAAAATAGGGGATATGTTCCATATGTCACCTCAGAATGCGTTCTCAATGTACTCTATGCGGCTGGCCTTTTGGGGATGCGGACCCTCGGCGTACACCTCCGCCACGTCGAAGCGGGCGGGGCAGTCCAGGTCCTTCACCATCAGGTACCAGGCTGCCGTTTTCCGCAGCCGCTCCTGCTTTTGGAGGGTCACATACTCCCGGGGCAGGCCGCAGGACAGATTCGTCCGGGTCTTGACCTCCACGAAGCACAGCACGCCGTCCTTCCGGGCGATCAGATCGATCTCCCCGAACCGGCAGTGAAACCCGTGGGCCAGCAGGGTGTAGCCCCGGCGGCGCAGGTAGTTGGCCACCTCCGCCTCGCCCCAGGTGCCCTCGGCCCGGCTCATGACTGCCGCTCCTTCCACTTTTTCAGAAACGACTGCCGGTGCTCCGGGCAGGGACCGTATTGGTCCAGCATGGCGTAGTGCAGCTTCGTGCCGTAGCCCTTGTGCTGGGCAAACAGATACTGGGGATATTCCCGGTCCAGCACCTGCGTCACGTACCGGTCCCGGGTGACCTTGGCCAGGATGGACGCCGCCGCAATGGATACGCTGCGTCCGTCGCCGCCGATGACCGTCTCGTGGGGGAGGGTAATGGCGGCGGTTTTGCCGTGATCCCGGTTGCCGTCGATCAGAACGTAGTCCGGGCGGAGGGTCAGGGCCTCTATGGCCAGCGCCATGGCCCGGATCCGGGCGCTTAAAATGTCCGTGGCGTCAATCTCCGCCGCGCTGACGGAGGCCACCGCCCAGGCCGCGGCCCGCTCGGTGATGAGGGTATACAGGGCCTCGCGCTTCTTCTCCGTCAGCTTCTTGGAGTCGTCCAGCCCCGGGATATCGCAGCCCGGCGGCAGGATCACCGCTCCCGCGCACACGGGGCCCATCAGGGGGCCTGCACCGGCCTCGTCGCAGCCGCACACAACGGCATAGCCCCGCTGGCGGGCCGCCTGCTCCAGGGATTCATCCGGCTTCATTGCACATCCTCCACCGTCTCCAGGGTGAACCGGCCCAGCTTGCCGCCCCGGAACTCGTCCAGCAGAACCCGGGCCATGCGCTGGGAGTCCACCTGAGCCCCCCGCATAAGGAAGCCCCGCTTCCGCCCGGCCTTTTCCAGCAGGTCATACCCGCTGTCCTCCGGATGCACGTCGATCTTGTACCGCTCCTCCAGCACCGGCGCATACCGCCGGCCCAGATAGTCCATGAGATAGCAGGCCAGCTCCTCCATGTCCACCACGTCGTCCTTGATGGCGCCGGTGAAGGCCAGGCGCTTGCCCACCTCCGGGTCGTCAAACCGGGGCCACAGAATGCCCGGGGTGTCCAGCAGCTCCAGGGTGCTGTCCACCGGCACCCACTGCTTGCTGCGGGTAACGCCGGGCCGGTCCTCGGCCCGGGCGGTTTTGCGGCGGGCTACCTTATTAATAAAGGTGGACTTGCCCACGTTGGGGATCCCCAGCACCATGACCCGCACGGTGCGGCCCGCCTGGCCCCGCTGGGCCCAGGCGGCCAGCTTGTCCCGCAGCAGCTCCCGGACAGCGGCGGCGAACTGGGTGGTGCCTGCGCCGCCCTTGGCGTTGGCCTCCAGCACGGCATAGCCCTTTTCCCGGAAATAAGCCGCCCAGCGCCGGGTCTCGCCGGGGTCCGCCTGGTCCACCCGGTTCAGGACCACCAGCCGGGGCTTGCCCGCCGTCAGCTCGTCCACATCCGGGTTCCGGCTGGACAGGGGAATGCGTGCGTCCAGAATCTCACACACGGCGTCCATATTTTTGATCTCCGCCGTGATCATCCGCCGGGTCTTGGTCATGTGCCCGGGGAACCAGCTCAGATTATCAACCTGCATATCCATCACCTCTTACGCATACTTCATAACCATATGATTATATCATAATCCAGGCCCCTTGGCAAAAGAAAAAACGCCCGCTGTCTGCGGGCGTTCGTTCTTTTTTAGGGGGATACAGCTTACAGCTTCTCCTTGACCTTGGCAGCCTTACCAACGCGGTCACGCAGATAGTACAGCTTGGCGCGGCGCACGAAGCCATGGCGGACCACTTCGATGGTGGCGATGGAGGGGGAGTGAACGGGGAATACCTTCTCCACGCCCACGCCGTAGGAGATACGGCGGACGGTGAAGGTCTCCTCAATGCCGCCATGCTTCTTGGCAATGACGGTGCCCTCGAAGACCTGGATACGCTCGCGGGCGCCTTCCTTGACCTTCACGTGCACGCGGACGGTATCGCCCACCTGCACCTGAGGGACTTCCTTCTCCAGCTGCTCTTTGTTCAGTGCTTTGATCAGATCCATGGATATTTCCTCCTGTTTATATAGGCGTTCGTGCCGTCATGTATGCGGCGTCCGACTCGTTCCGGACCCCGGCGGCAGAGGACCGCCCTTTTTTCGCCATAATAGGATATCACATCCGGGCCGGTTTTGCAAGCATTTTTTGGGCGTTTTCAGGGAATGGACAATTCATGTGTAATTTGAATCCGGAATAGCCCATTATTGCCCACAAAAGCGTAACGTCAGCGGCCCCGCCGAAACGCCGAAAACCCTTGTAAACAAAAGGAAAATCGGGAATCTGTTGCAGTCCAACAGATTCCCGATTTGGCACGCCGTGAGGGATTCGAACCCCCGGCCTTCTGGTCCGTAGCCAGACGCTCTATCCAGCTGAGCTAACGGCGCATGTCTCTCGACGACTTTGTTATGATAACACGGTCTCCCAGAAAATGCAAGCCCTTTTTTCAAAAAAATCAAAAAATTTTGGACCGCCCGGCAGGCGGAAAGAAAAAGAGAAACCAGCCCCTGCCGTATAAGGAACTTTTCCCCGGGAATACTGTTTTTATCCAAGTGACGGAGGCAACAGGGGAATGCAGGGAAAAGTGGAGATCTGCGGCATCAACACCGCCAAGCTGGAGGTTCTGAAAAACGACGAAATGACGGAGCTTCTGCGGCGGACCAAGGAGGGAGACATGGCCGCCCGGGAAAAGCTCATCCGGGGCAACCTGCGGCTGGTGCTGTCGGTGCTCCAGCGGTTTGCCAGCCGGGGCGAGAACATGGACGACCTGTTCCAGGTGGGCTGTATCGGTCTCATCAAGGCCATCGACAACTTCGACATCAACCAGCCGGTGCGCTTTTCCACCTACGGCGTTCCCATGATCATGGGCGAGATCCGGCGGTATCTCCGGGACAACAGCGCCATCCGGGTGTCCCGAAGCCTGCGGGACACGGCGTATAAGGTCCTCCAGGCCCGGGAGCGTCTGCAGCGCCAGAGCCAGCGGGAGCCCACCGTGGAGCAGCTGGCCCAGGAGCTGGCCATCCCCCGGGAGGAGGTGGTGCTGGCCATGGACGCCATCGTGGACCCGGTGTCCCTGTACGAGCCGATCTACTCCGAGGGCGGCGACACAGTATGCGTCATGGACCAGGTCAGCGACCGCCGCTGCACCGACGAGAGCTGGATCCAGCGCATTGCTCTGAAGGATGCCATCAGCCGCCTGACGCCCCGGGAGCGCAGCATTCTGATGATGCGCTTCAACCAGGGGAAGACCCAGATGGAGGTTTCGGCGCAGATCGGCATATCCCAGGCCCAGGTGAGCCGCCTGGAAAAGGGCGCCATCCGCGCCATCAAGAAGGAATTGTAAATAAATCTCAACATAACAAACAGCCGCGCATGCCCAAGCGCGGCTGTTTGTTATGTTTGGGGTAGGAAAATCCCCATGGAAAAGATGGGCAGCAGGCGCTGCCAGGTATTTTCAGCGGCGAAGGAGGTAAACCATAGCCGCTCTCGGCTGCAAAATCAGAACTGGAGACGATTCTCCTTGGACCAGGTAGTCAGGTCCAGCCGGGGATAGCGCCGGCGCAGTTCCTCGGCGGTCTCAGCATCGCCGCCGGTCATCATAATGCGGTTGATCGCTTCCACATCCGCAGCAGGCATGCCGTGGTCGGCAACCTTTCCGCAGTCTTTACAGGTGTAGGTTCCGTTTTCGGAGACAACCACCTCGCTGCTGCCGCAGAATGCGCAGCGATGCATTTTCGTAATCAGAGCCATTTTCGATTTATCCTCTCTTTCTTCAAATCCATGGGTAGGATATCATAGAATTTTGCATTTGTAAAACGCATATTTTCGATTGAAACCATGCGAAAAAGGGTGTACAATAGGGAAAACATCAGAGAAAGACGAGGTGGGGGACATGAGCGCCACAAAATACCAGATTTTCCTGAAAACCGTGGAATGCGGCAGCTTTACCAAGGCGGCGGAGGAGCTGAACTTCTCCCAGTCCGGAATCAGCCACGCCATCAGCTCCCTGGAGGAGGAGCTGGGGGTGACGCTGCTGAGCCGGAACCGGGGCGGCGTGACCCTGACCGGCGACGGCCGGGCATTGCTTCCGCAGATTCAGCAGCTCTGCACGGAATATCACCGACTGGCCCAGCAGGCGGCAGACCTGCGGGGTATGGATTCGGGCCTTGTGAAGGTGGCCTCGTTTTCCAGCGTCTCCGCCCAGTGGCTGCCCATGATCCTGAAGGCCTTCAGCAAGCTGTATCCGGCCATCGAGTTCGAAATACAGACCTGCGACTTCTATGACCAGATCGAGGAGTTGATCATCACAGGGCAGGCGGACTGCGGATTTCTGCGGATGCCGTCCCTGAAGGGACTGCAGGTGTACCCCCTGCACCTGGACCAGCTGAAGGTCATCGTGCCCTGCGGGCATCCCCTGGCCAACAGCGACCCCTTCCCGGTGGAGGCCCTGGCCACGGAGCCGGTGATCCAGCTGGAGGAGGGGGACGATTACGAGATCCGGGCCGCCTTCGACGAAATGGGCGTGCGGCCCCATGTGCGATATATCGCACGGGAGGACCGGACCATTCTGTCCATGGTGTCCAACGGCCTGGGCATCAGTCTGCTGCCGGAGCTGATGGTGCGCCACAGTCCCTATCCGCTGGTGGTCTGCCAGCCGCCCAAGGCCTTTTACCGGCGCATTGCCATCGGCGTCAAGGACGAGAAGGCCCTGTCCAACTCCACCCAGCGGTTTGTGGACCACGTCCGGGCCTGGGTGCAGGTAAATGGGTTCAAGTAAGAATATCTCTTTACAAATGCGCCCCACTGGGATATGATGGAGAAAGTATAAAGAATAAAGGAGAAGCTCCCATGATCTATTTCAACAGCGACTATCTGGAGGGCGCTCATCCCAGCGTGATGGCGCGGCTCAATGAGACCAATATGGTGCAGACCGTGGGCTACGGCGAGGACGAATACTGCGCGGCGGCCCGGGAGAGGATCCGCGCCGTCTGCCAGGCGCCGGAGGCTGACGTGCACTTCCTGGTGGGCGGCACCCAGACCAACACCACCGTGATCGCCTCCATTCTGCGGCCCTGGCAGGGTGTGCTGTCCGCCGACAGCGGACACATCAACTGCCACGAGGCGGGGGCCATCGAGTCCACCGGCCACAAGGTCATCACTCTGCCTGCGGCAGAGGGGAAGATCACCGCCCAGCAGGTGCAGGATTATGTGGAGTGGCACCGGAACGACGAGTCCACCGAGCACATTGTCCAGCCCGGCATGGTGTATATCTCCCACCCCACCGAGGGCGGCACCCTGTATTCCAAGGCGGAGCTGACGGCTCTGTACGACACCTGCCGGAAATACGGCCTGCCGCTGTTCATCGACGGGGCCCGGCTGGGCTATGGGGTCATGGCCGACGGCTCTGAGCTGACCATACCGGAGATCGCACGCCTGTGCGACGTGTTCTATATCGGCGGCACCAAGGTGGGAGCCCTGTTCGGCGAGGCCGTGGTGATCATGAACCCGGCGCTGAAGAAGGATTTCCGCTTCATCATGAAGCAGCGGGGCGGCCGCATGGCCAAGGGCCGTCTGCTGGGCATCCAGTTTGACGCCCTGTTCACCGACGACCTGTACTTCAGGATTTCCCGCCACGCCGACGAGATGGCCTATCAGATCCGGGACATCTTCGTGTCCGCCGGTTATCCGTTGCTGTTTGACTCTCCCACCAACCAGCAGTACCCCATTATGCCGGACGATGAGCTGGCGGAGCTGGGGAAGAACTTCGGCTATGAATACTGGGAGCGGGTGGATAAGACCCATTCCGGCGTGCGCTTCTGCGCCAGCTGGGCCACCACCCAGGAGCACGTGGACGCCCTGCGGGCCGCCGTACAGGCCCTGCGAAAATAACAACAACCGGAACAAATTGGGACAATTTGAGGAGGAACGACACATGGAAACATACGGACTGGAAAAGCTGGGCATCATCAACGCCGGGGCGGTGTACCGCAATCTGACGCCGGCGCAGCTGGTGGAGCACGCTCTGCGCCGGGGGGAGGGCACCCTGTCCAACACCGGAGCCCTGGTGGTCAAGACCGGGAAGTACACCGGCCGCAGCGCCAACGACAAGTTCATTGTGGACACCCCCGCCGTCCATGACGACATCGCCTGGGGCAAGGTGAACCGGCCCATGGACAAGGCCCGGTTCGACGCCATCTATGCCAAGGTCACGGCGTATCTGCAGAATAAGGACGTGTTCATTTTCGACGGCTTCGCCGGAGCGGACCCCAAGTATACCAAGGCCTTCCGCATCGTCAACGAGCTGGCCAGCCAGAATCTGTTCATCCACCAGCTGCTGCGCCGCCCCACGGCGGACCAGCTGGAGAGCTTCCATGAGGATTACACCATCATCGCCGCCCCCGGCTTCAAGTGCATCCCCGAGGTGGACGGCACCCGCTCCGAGGCCGCCATCCTGGTGGACTACGAGGCCCATCTGGTGGTGATCTGCGGCACCCAGTACGCCGGCGAGATCAAGAAGTCCGTGTTCTCCGTGATGAACTATGTCCTGCCCAAGCAGGGGGTGTTCCCCATGCACTGCTCCGCCAACATCGGCAAGGACGGCGACTCCGCCGTGTTCTTCGGCCTGTCCGGCACCGGCAAGACCACCCTGTCCGCCGATCCCGCCCGCAAGCTCATCGGCGACGATGAGCACGGCTGGGCCGACGACTCCGTGTTCAACTTCGAGGGCGGGTGCTACGCCAAGTGCATCAACCTCTCTCCCGAGGGCGAGCCGGAGATCTACAACGCCATCCGCTTCGGCGCGCTGGTGGAGAACGTGGTCATGGACCCCGAGACCCGGGAGTTCGACTTCGACGACGACTCCCTGGCGGTGAACAGCCGGGTGGGCTATCCCGTGGAGTACATCCCCAATGCAGAGCTCTCCGGCATGAGCCCCAGCGTGCCCAAGACGGTGATCTTCCTGACGGCGGACGCCTACGGCGTGCTGCCTCCCATCAGCAAGCTGGATAAGAACCAGGCCATGTACTACTTCGTCTCCGGTTTCACCAGCAAGGTGGCCGGCACTGAGATCGGCGTCACCGAGCCGGTGCCCACCTTCTCCACCTGCTTCGGCGAGCCCTTCCTGCCGCTGGATCCCTCCGTATACGCCGCCATGCTGGCGGACAAGGTGGAAAAGTCCGGCGCAAAGGTTTACCTGGTGAACACCGGCTGGAACGGCACCGGCAAGCGCATGAAGCTCCGCTACACCCGGGCCATGGTCACCGCGGCCCTGACCGGCGAGATTGAGAAGGCGGAGTTCGTCACCGACCCCACCTTCGGCGTCCAGGTGCCCACCTCCATTGAGGGCGTGCCCAGCGAGTTGCTGATCCCCGCCAACACCTGGGAGGATCACGCGGCCTATGAGGCCAGTTGCAGGAAGCTGGCGGCCAGCTTTGTGGAGAATTTCAAGAAGTATACCCGCATGAGCGCGGAAGTGGTGGCCGCAGGCCCCAAGGCGTAACGAAACAGCAGCAGGGCTGGGTTTCATGCCCAGCCCTGCTTTTTTACAAAAGGGGAATCTATGTTAGAACTGCGTATTCTGGTGGACGACATCGACTATGACTCCATTGCGGAGTATCTGATCCCGGCGGTGGCGGAGAAGCTGCGCCGGGAGGAAAAGGGCGGCATCCTGGGAAACGTCCTGGCCGGGAACCCGGACATGGCGGCCTCCATGGCCCGGACGGTGCTGGGGGCCATGAGCCAGGAGCAGAAGGACCAGCTGCTGGTGCAGCTGGTGACCAAAAACCGCGAAAAGTTGCTGGATAAGGGAAATCAGGCCGCCCGCAGCCGGGGCATCGGCGTGCAGCTGTGCGATGTGGCGGTGCGGAAGCTCTGAAAAAAACCGCCAAATATCGGCAGAACAGCCGCCCCGCCGGGCGGCTGTTCTTTTTTGCTTGTAATCGGCGGAAGTTTCTGATATAATGCACTTATATGCTAATTTGGGGAGGAAGTCCTGTGGGATACCTGGAAAATTTGTGGAATGCGCTGGACTTTGGCTCCCTGCGGGATACGGTTCTGCGGCTGGTGTCGGTGTTCCTGTGCCTGACGGTGCATGAGACCTGCCATGGCCTGGCGGCCCTGGCCCTGGGGGACCCCACGGCCAAGCGGGCCCGGCGGCTGAGCCTGAACCCCCTGCGCCACATCGACTGGTTCGGCCTGCTGATGATGATCACCGTGGGCTTCGGCTGGGCCAAGCCCGTGCCGGTGGACCCCCGGTATTTCCGCCGCCCCAAGCAGGGCATGGCCCTGACAGCCCTGGCGGGGCCGGTGTCCAACTTTTTGCTGGCGCTGGTGTTGCTGTTTGCGGGGCGGCTGGTGTATGACTATGCCCCGTATTCCGCCGCCAACCAGCGGTTGCTGACCTTCCTGCTGACCACGGCGATCCTGTCTCTGGGCCTGGGGTTGTTCAACCTGATCCCCATCCCGCCGCTGGACGGCAGCAAGGTGCTGTTCTCTCTGCTTCCCGACCGGGCCTACAACACTATGCTGCGCTACGAGCGATACGGCATGCTTCTGCTGTGGGCGGTGGTGCTGCTGGGTGTGGGGGACAGATGGATGAGCGCCGCCATCCAGTGGACCTATGAGCTATTCTGCCGCGTGGTCGGCTTTTAAGAGGGTACAGGCAATTGGAAAGTCCCATTTATAAGCTGGAAAAGGTGGTTCAGGGGAAAGAGGAGCTTCAGGATTTCGAGGGGCCTCTGGACCTGATCCTGTTCCTGCTGAGCAAGAATAAAATCGAGATACAGGATATCCCCATTGCCCTGATCCTGGACCAGTATCTGGCCTATCTGGACCGGCGCAAGGAGATGGACCTGGAGGTGGCCAGCGAGTTTGTGACCATGGCCGCCCACCTGATGTATATCAAGACCCGGATGCTCCTGTCCCTGGAGGACGAGGAGGCCAAAAACGAGATGGACGCCCTGATCCAGTCCCTGGCGGAGCGCCAGCGGGGCGAGGCCTATGCCCGGGTGCGCCGCCTGGCGGAGCTGCTGGGCCCCATGGGCGAGTTTGGCCGCAGCATCCTGACCCGGGACCCCGAGCCTATGGAGCGGGGCAAGGTATATGAATACGACCAGCAGCCCGCCGACCTGGTCATCGCCATGCAGGAGGTCACCGACCGCCGGGGCCAGGCGGAAACGCCGCCTCTGCGGGCCTTTGACGAGATCGTCCGGCGGGAGCCCTATTCCGTGGAGCAGAAGGCCAAGGAGATCGTCCGGCGGCTGAAGGAGGGCGGCATCACCCGGTTTCTGCTGCTGTTCCGGGGCAGCCGCAGCCGCAGCGAGCTGGTGGCCACGTTTATGGCGGTGCTGGAGCTGTGCCGCAGCCGGATCATCCGGCTGGCCGGACCCGCCGCCGACTGCACCGTTACCTGCCGGGAGGACCCGGAAAACACCGAGGAATAAAACATGGAAGCAATGGAGATGAAAGAAATAGAGGCCGCGGTGGAGGGGATCCTCTTCGCCTCCGGGGAACCTGTGGCGGCGGACCGCATCGCCGTGGCCCTGAACCTGGACCGGGACACCGTGGACCAGGTGCTGCGCTGCCTGGCGGACTACTACAGCTACGAGCGCCGGGGTATGCGCCTGGTGCGGATGGACGATACCTGGCAGCTGTGCTCCGCCCCGGAGTACGCCGACCTGATCCGCCGGGCCTTCGAGATCCGCAAGCCCGCGAAGCTGTCCCAGCCGGCTCTGGAGGTGCTGACCATCATCGCCTACTATCAGCCCACTACCCGGGCCTATGTGGACCAGATCCGGGGCGTGGACAGCGCCTACACCGTGGGCCTGCTGCTGGACCGGCACCTGATCGAGGAGTGCGGGCGGCTGCAGGTGCCGGGACGGCCCCGGCTGTACCGCACCACCAAGGCGTTCCTGCGGGCATTTCATCTGAACTCGCTGGACGATCTGCCGGAGATTCCAGGCCTGGAGGCCGACGGACAGCTGCGGCTGGATGACGATGGCGCCGTTCAGGAGCCGGAACAATAATTACAGGAAGGGGGACCCTGCATGGTCGCGCTGTGGATACTGGGCATATTGCTGGCACTGATCCTGCTGGTGCTGTTTCTGCGGGTGGGGGTGCGCATCGCCTTCGGCGACGAGCTGCGGGTCATCGCCGTGGCGGGGCCTCTGCGCCTGCAGATCGTGCCCAAGCCCCAGAGAAGGCCCAAAAAAGAGAAGAAACCGAAGAAGCCTAAGGAAAAACAGGAGGAAAAGCCCCAGGAGGCTCCCAAGGAGAAAAAGAAGCTGGGCCTGACTTTCGCCGATATCCGGTCGGCGCTGCCGTATCTGTGGCAGTCCCTGAAGGGAGCCCTGCGAAAGACCCGCCAGCGGCTGCGGGTGGATCCCCTGCGTCTGTCGCTGGTTCTGGGCGGGGAGCCGGACCCTGCCGCCTCCGCCGAGACCTATGGCTGGCTCAGCGCGGCAGTGTGGACCTTCATGCCCCGGCTGGAGGAGCTGATGCGGATCCCCGACCCCTATATCCACCTGGACGTGGACTATTCCGCCGCCGAAACCAAAGCAGAAGGGGAGGTGGGCCTGTCCTTCCAGATCCGGGACCTGTTCGCCATCGGCTTTGCCTTCGGCATCCCGGTGCTGAAGTGGCTGCTCCGGTGGAAGAAGGAGAAAAGACTCAGGGAGGAGGCCCAGAAGGCCGAAAATCCCGAAAAGCCCCAGGAACCTGTGACCAACGATGAAAAAAGCGCCTGATATAAAAACGAAAGGATGACACCCATGGAAAACAACGAGAGAAAGAACAATTCCCTGACGGAGCTGATGGAGGCATCCATGAGCAAGATCCGGGATATGGTGGACTCCAACACCATCATCGGCGAGCCCATCCAGACCCCCGACGGCGTGACCCTGATCCCCGTGTCCCGGCTGAGCTTCGGCTTCGGCTGCGGCGGCGGCGATTACGGCAAGCAGGCCCCCAAGTTCGGCGGCGCCAGCACCGCCGGTGTGAAGGTGGAGCCGGTGGCTTTCCTGGTGGTGAAGGACGGCGTCACCCGGGTGATGCCCGTGGCCCTGCCCGCCGTGGGCACCGTGGACCGGGTCATCGATCTGGTGCCCCAGGTCATGGACCGGGTGGAGAGCTTCATCGAAAAGAAGAAGGCGGAAAAAGAAACGTACTGAGTGAATAGAATGAGGTCATCGCTGTGGATATGGGGTGATCTCTGTGAGAAAACGGATGTGGCTTCTGGTGGGGCTGGCGCTGTGGTGGTGCCTGACGCCGGTGCGGGTGTGGGGCGTGTCCACCAGCGCCTCTGCCGCCGTGCTGATGGACGCGGACACCGGGCAGGTGCTGTATGACCACAACGGCAGCCGGCGGATGCTCATCGCCAGCACCACCAAGATCATGACGGCCCTGGTGGTGCTGGAACGCGCTTCGCCCAGTGACGTCATCACTGTAAAGCAGAAACACATGACAGAGGGCTCCTCCATGTACCTCAGGCCCGGAGAGCGGGTGACGGTGGAGGAACTGCTGTACGGCCTGCTGCTGTGCTCCGGCAACGACGCGGCGGAGGCCCTGGCCGACGGCTACGGCGGGACGGCATCCTTTGTCCGGCGGATGAACGGCCTGGCAGGGGAGCTGGGGATGGAGGATACCTCCTTTGAAAATCCCAGCGGTCTGGACGGCCAGGCCCACTATTCCACCGCCCGGGACATGGCCCGTCTGGCGGCCTATGCCGCCGGGAACCATACCTTTGTGCGCCTGTGCTCCACCCGGAGCGTCACCATCGGCGGGCGCACCATGACCAATCATAACCGGCTTCTGCGGGCGGTGCCCGGGTGCATCGGCATGAAGACCGGCTACACCAGAGCCGCGGGACGGACCCTGGTCAGCGTTGCTGAACGGGACGGCCGGCGGCTGGTGGCTGTCACCCTGCAGGACGGCAACGACTGGGCGGATCATGCCGCCCTGTACGACTGGGGCTTTGCCCAACCCGCCGGGCAGGAGACGGCGGACCACCGCCGGGAGGATACGCCGTGAAGGAGCGACTGCAAAAGATCATAGCGGCTGCCGGGATATGCTCCCGCCGGGCGGCGGAGGAGCTGCTGCGGCAGGGCCGGGTCCGGGTCAACGGACAGTCCGCCGCCCTGGGGGACCAGGCGGACCCGGAATCGGACATCGTCACGGTGGACGGCCAGCCCCTGCGGCGGGACACCCGCCGGGTGTACCTGATGCTGAACAAGCCCCGGGGCTATGTCACCACCCTGTCCGATGAGCGGGGACGGCGGACGGCGGCGGAGCTGGTGTCCGGCTGCGGCGCGCGGGTGTACCCCGTGGGGCGGCTGGACATGGACTCCGAGGGCCTGTTGCTGATGACCAACGACGGGGCCTGGATGCAGCGGCTGTTGCACCCCAGCCACCAGATTGAGAAGGAATACCGGGTCACGGTGACGGGCCCGGTGGAGGGGGCCGCCCAGCGGCTTGCCGCCATCCGGGACCTGGAGGGGGAGCGCATCCGCCCGGCCCGGGTCCGGGAGCTGTGGCGGGACGGCAGCAAGGCCGCCCTGTCCGTCACCATCCATGAGGGGAAAAACCGCCAGATCCGCCGGATGTGCCGCCAGGCGGGGCTGGCGGTGCGGCGCTTGCAGCGGGTGCGGGAGCACACGCTGACGCTGGGGGACCTGCCTGCGGGGCAGTGGCGGTATCTGACGCAGCAGGAGCTGCGCGATTTGGAAGGAAGCGAGAAGTCGTGAGCAAAAACGTGCTCCAGACCATACGAAGCCGGACGGACAGCTTTTCCCGGGGGCAGAAGCGCATTGCCGACTATATTCTGATGAATTATGACAAGGCGGCGTTTATGACCGCTGGGCACCTGGGGCGCAAGGCCCAGGTCAGCGAGTCCACGGTGGTGCGGTTCGCCTCCCAGCTGGGGTACGACGGGTATCCCAATATGCAGCGTGCCCTGCAGGAGCTGGTCCGGGGCAAGCTCACGTCCCTGCAGCGCATCCAGGTGTCCCGGGATCAGATGCAGGAGCAGGATGTGCTCACCGGCGTGATGCAGCGGGACATGAACAGCATCCACACCGCCATCGAAAGCGTGGACCGGGCCGCCTTTGACCAGGTGGTGGACCGGCTGCTGACGGCCAGCCATATCTATCTGATGGGCGTGCGGTCGTCGGCGTTTCTGGCGGGCTACCTGAATTTTTACCTGCACCTGATGTTCAAGAACGTTACCCTGGTGCAGAATGCCGCCGCCGGCGAGATCTTCGAGCAGCTCAGCCAGATCGGCCCCAGGGACGTGCTGGTGGGCATCAGCTTCCCCCGATACTCCCAGATGGCCATCCACGCCGTGGAATATGCCCGGGACCGGGGCGCCGACGTGGTGGCCATCACCGACGGGCAGATGTCGCCCCTTTACCGGATGGCCACGGTGTCGCTGCTGGTGCGCAGCGACATGATCTCCTTTGTGGACTCCATGGCCGCCCCCCTGAGCCTGCTGAACGCCCTGATCGTGGCGGTGGGGCGGCAGAAAAACGAGGAAGTATCCGGCACCTTCTCCCAGCTGGAGAATGTCTGGTCCAAATACAACATATTCGGGAAAACGGAAGATGAATCATAAGCATATCGCGGTGGTGGGCGGAGGAGCCGCTGGACTGATGGCGGCTATCGCCGCCGTCGAGGGCGGCGGACAGGTGACGCTGCTGGAGCCCAACGACCGTCTGGGCAAAAAACTGAACATCACCGGCAAGGGCCGGTGCAACGTGACCAACAACTGCTCCCGGGAGGAGCTTCTGCGGAACATCCCCCGGAACGGACGGTTTCTGTACGGGGCCTTCGCCCGGTTCGACAGCCGGGACGCCATGGTCTTTTTTGAGAAGCTGGGCGTCCCCCTGAAAACCGAACGGGGCAACCGGGTGTTTCCCCAGTCGGACTGCGCCTTCGACGTTTCCGGGGCCCTGCGCCGCCGGTGCGAAAGGCTGGGTGTGAGGTGGGTCCGGGACCGGGCCGTATCCGTGGACACGGACGGGGGCCGGGTCTGCGGCGTCACCGGACAGCAGGGAACCTACCCGGCGGAGGCGGTGATCCTGGCCACCGGCGGCGTCAGCTATCCCGCCACCGGCTCCACCGGCGACGGATACCGCATGGCCCGGGACCTGGGACACGAAATCGTGCCGCCCTGCGGCTCCCTGGTGCCTCTGGTCAGCGGGGACGATGCCTGTCGCCGGATGCAGGGCCTGGCCCTGAAAAATGTGGAGCTGACGGCTCTGACCGGGAAGAATAAGGTGCAGTTCCGGGATTTCGGCGAGCTGCTGTTCACCCACTTCGGCGTGTCGGGACCTCTGGTGCTGTCCGCCAGCGCCCACCTGCGGCACTGGGACCGGGAGCAGTACCGCCTGTCCATCGACCTGAAGCCGGCGCTGGACCGGGAGAAGCTGGAGGCCCGCATCCTGCGGGACCTGGGGGAGAATCCCAACCGGGACTTCGAGAAAATACTGGCGGGCCTGGTACCCCACAGCATGGTGCCGGTGATACTGGAGCGGCTGGAGATCCCGGCGGGGCTGAAGGCCAACTCCGTGACCAAGGCCCAGCGCCGGGCCCTGGAGGAGCTGCTGAAGGGCTTCACCGTGTCCGTTACCGGGCCGAGACCGGTGGCGGAAGCTATCGTCACCTCCGGCGGCGTGAAGGTGAACCAGGTGCAGCCGTCTACCATGGAATCAAAGCTGACCCCGGGGCTTTATTTTGCCGGGGAAATACTGGATGTTGACGCCTATACCGGCGGCTTCAACCTGCAGATCGCCTGGTCTACCGGGCATCTGGCGGGGACAAGCGCCGCCGGGGAGGAAGGAGAATGAGCATGGCCGAAAAATATTCCGTAGCCATAGACGGCCCCTCCGGGGCCGGAAAGAGCACCCTGGCCAAGGCGGCGGCAGCGGCGCTGGGCATCTGTTATGTGGACACCGGGGCCATTTACCGCACCATCGGATACGGGGTGTACCGCCGGGGGATCGACCCGTCGGACGCCGGAGCCGTGGCGGCGGTGCTGCCGGATATGCAGCTGGAAATGCGCTATGACCAGGCGGGCCTGCAGCGGATGATGCTGGCCGGGGAGGACGTGACGGATCAGATCCGCCTGCCGGAGATGTCCCGGTACGCCTCCACCGTCTCCGCCATTCCGGCGGTGCGGGACTTCCTGCTGGAGCTGCAGCGGGAGCAGGCCCGGCGTCACAGCGTCATCATGGACGGCCGGGACATCGGCACGGTGGTGCTGCCGGATGCCACGGTGAAGATTTTCCTCACCGCCGCGCCGGAGGTGCGGGCCATGCGCCGCTTCCGGGAGCTGGAGCAGCGCGGCACCTCCCAGCCCTATGACCAGGTGCTCCGGGAGATCGTGGACCGGGACTATGCCGATACCCACCGGGCCATCGCCCCGCTGCGCCGGGCGGAGGACGCCGTGGAGCTGGACACCGGTGCCCTGACCTTTGAGGAGAGCCTGCACCTGCTGCTGGAGACCATAAGGAGGCGGGCAAAGCTGTGAAAAATCCGCATTTTGTCCGGATTCAGAAAATCCTGGGGCCGCTGGTGCGGTTCCTGTTCCCCATTTCCCTGGAGGGGACGGAAAATCTGCCGGAGGACCGGCCGGTGATGCTCTGCGCCAACCACAGCAGCGCCTGGGACCCGGTCCTGTTTGTGGCAGCCATCCGCACCGGCTACCCCCTGCGCATCATGGCCAAGAAGCAGCTGCTGAGCATCCCCATTCTGGGGCACATCCTTCAGAACGTGGGGGCTTTCGCCGTGGACCGGGGCAACTCGGACATCCAGGCGGTGAAAACCGCCATCCAGAGCCTGAAGCAGGGCTGGAACCTGCTGATCTTCCCGGAGGGCACCCGGGTGAAGGACCCGGGCCATGCGGAGGTCAAGGGCGGCGCGGCCATGATGGCCATCCGCTCCGGGGTGGACATGGTGCCGGTGTTCATTGACACCAGGAAGCGCCCGTTCCATCGGGTGCACATCATCATCGGCCGGCCCTATACCCCGGTGTACACCGGACGCAAGGGCACGGCGGAGGAATACCAGGCCAACGCCGACGAGATCATGCGGCGGGCCTATGCATTGGGAGGGATCGTATGCCGGTGATCCAGGCGAAAAGCGCCGGTTTCTGCTACGGCGTCCGCCGGGCCGTGGAGCTGGCGGAGAAGACCGCCCGGGAAACCGGCGGCTGCGTGATGCTGGGCAGCATCATCCACAACGCCAACGTGGTGGCTCGGCTGGAGCAGCTGGGGGCCCGCCAGGTGGATTCCCCGGATGCGGTCCGCCCCGGAGACACGGTGATCATCCGCTCCCACGGGGAGACCCGGCAGGTGCTGGAGCGGCTGGAGGCCATGGGGGCCCGGTGCGTCAACGCCACCTGTCCCAACGTTCTGCACATTCAGCATATCGTGTCCCGGGCCGGTCAGGCCGGGCGCATTCCCCTGGTCATCGGCGAGCCCCATCACCCGGAGGTCATGGGCGCGGCCAGCTGGTGGGACGGGACCCTGGTGTTTCCGGGGCCGGAGGAGCTGGATCGGTGGCTGCTGGAGGACCCGGCCCGCCGGGACCTGCCCCTGACGGCGGTGGCCCAGACCACCTGCGTCCGGAGCATCTGGGAAAGTTCAAAAAAAATTCTAAAAAAACTGTGTACAAACGCGGAATTATTTGATACAATATGTGATGCTACGCATAGACGTCAGTCCGAGGCGGCGGAGATCGCCTCCCGGGTGGACGTCATGGTCGTGGTCGGAGATCGTAAAAGTGCCAACACCAAACATTTGACAGAGATTTGCCGTGAGCTGTGCCCCAGAGTGTACCAGATCGAGGGGGCGGAGGAGCTTACACCGGACCTTTTTATTGGATGTTCATTGGCGGGACTTACGGCCGGCGCGTCCACACCGGCGGGCATCATTAAGGAGGTATATACAACGATGAGCGAAGAAATCAAGAACAACGAAATCAAGGAAGAGAGCTTCGAGGAGCTGCTGGACAAATCTTTCAAGACTTTAAATACAGGAGAGAAGGTAACCGGTATCGTGACGGCTGTTGGTCCCACCGAGGTTCAGGTGGACCTGGGCTGCAAGCAGGCCGGCTACATTGCCGTGGACGAGCTGTCCGCTGATCCCAACGTGAAGCCCGAGGACGTGGTGAAGGTCGGCGACGAGATCGAGACCTACATCATCCGCGTCAACGACGTGGAGGGCTATGCCATGCTGTCCAAGAAGCGTCTGGACGCTGTCAAGGTCTGGGAGGACATCGAGAAGGCCCGCGAGGAGAAGACCACTCTGGAGGGCAAGGTCACCGAGGAGAACAAGGGCGGCATCGTTGTCAACGTCAAGGGCGTGCGCGTGTTCGTGCCCGCTTCCCAGAGCGGCCAGCCCCGCGGCGCCGATCTGTCCGAGATGATCGGCCAGACCGTGTCCCTGCGGATCACCGAGGTCAACCGTGCCCGCCGCCGCGTGGTGGGCTCCATCCGTGCCGTGCAGTACGAGGCCCGTCAGGCTGCCCAGGCTGCCATTTGGGAGAGCATCGAGGTCGGCAAGCACTACACCGGCACCGTGAAGTCCATGACCAGCTACGGTGTGTTCGTGGACATCGGCGGCGTGGACGGTATGGTACATATCTCCGAGCTGTCCTGGTCCCGCATCAAGAACCCCGCCGAGGTGGTTTCCGTGGGCGACACCCTGGATGTGTACGTCATCTCCTTCGATCCCGAGAAGCACAAGATCTCCCTGGGCGTCAAGGATCACTCCTGCAACCCCTGGGACACCTTCATGAACACCTATAAGGTGGGCGACGTGGCCAACGTCCGCATCGTGAAGCTGATGACCTTCGGCGCCTTTGCCGAGGTCGTGCCCGGCGTGGATGGCCTGATCCACATCTCCCAGATTGCGGACCGCCGCATCGAGAAGCCCGGTGACGTTCTGTCCGAAGGCCAGATGGTGGACGCCAAGATCACCGCCGTGGACGAGGAGAAGCAGAAGATCTCCCTGTCCATCCGTGCTCTGCTGAACGACGAGCCCGCCGAGGACGAGGAGTAATCTTCCCCGAACCGGCCTGTGTCGGAACTGAATCGCTGACAAACGTCCCCCGGTGACACACCGGGGGACGTTTGAGCTTGATTTTGCAAAACAAAAAGCTCCGGAGGCATCGCATCCGGAGCTTTTGTTATAGAATCGGCGTACTCAGGGCACCCACGCCGCCCATGATGATACTGCCCGCCAGACGGGCCATCTCGTCCGGCGACTCCTGGCCCCCGTCCCGCAGCCAGGACAGCGCCAGATTCAGGTTACCCGACACGATAAACGAACAGAAGTGATTCAGCCGCTGCCGGTCCCCGGGGTAGAACTGTGACAGGAAGTCATACAGAAAATAATCCCGCAGGATGCAGCAGATGCGGTCGGTGTAAGCGATGTCCCCGTTGGGTCCCAGCAGCACCCGGCACAGGTCGGCGTTGTCCAGGATAAAGCGGTACAGGTCCCGCAGGAAGGGGAACTGCTCCCAGGTGGAGCCCTCGGGCTTGTGATCCTTGCACAGAGCCGTCAGCCGGTCCGCCATCTCGTCCTCCAGCCGCTGCAGAAGGTCCCCCACGTCCCGGTAGTGGATATAGAAGGTACCGCGGTTGATATCCGCCCGCTCGGCCAGCTCCCGCACGGAGATGGACTTAGCACTTTTTTCCACCAGAAGCTCCATCAGCGCCAGGCGCAGCTGTTTTTTGGTTTTCCGCACCCGGCGGTCTGTGCTGGACTGTTCCATATGGGTATCCCCTTTTTGTTGGATTTTTAACGATCCGTTCTGAATGATATTTTAACACAGGTGCTGCCTATTAATCAACAGGCTGTTGGATTTTTCTGTAAAAATTTTCCGTCTATCCCGGCCCGGGGGCGCATAGAGTAGCACCAGACAAGATGTTATGGAGCAGGAGGAATGGACCATGAATCAGTCCGCATCCATTTATCAGGATATGGCGGCCCGGACCGGCAGCAGCATTTACATCGGCGTGGTGGGGCCGGTGCGCACCGGAAAATCCACCTTCATCAAGCGCTTTATGGAGACCCAGGTGCTGCCCAATATCCAGGACGGCTACCGCCGGGACCGGGCCCGGGATGAGCTGCCCCAGAGCGGCTCCGGCCGCACCATCATGACCGCCGAGCCCAAGTTCGTGCCGGAGGAGGCGGTGGAGGTCCGCATGGAGGAGGGGGTCACGTTTTCCGTGCGGCTCATCGACTGCGTGGGGTACATGGTGCCCGGCGCCGTGGGCCAGTATGAGGACCTGTCTCCCCGGATGGTGATGACCCCCTGGTACGACCACGAGATCCCCATGACCGAGGCAGCGGAGCTGGGCACCCGGAAGGTCATCTGCGACCACTCCACCGTGGGCATCGTGGTCACCACCGACG
>ERZ857840.977-NODE-977-length-35925-cov-8.594452_pt1 | contig 35925 bp, 32 predicted proteins | sample MGYA00519760_ERZ857840 | MGnify/ENA primary metagenome ERZ857840 (study PRJEB31778, sample SAMEA3449371) | human gut metagenome | biome: human gut; feature: human-associated habitat; material: faeces | place: United Kingdom | collected 2010/2012 ... | reverse complement strand
TCGCGCTTGGTTCGGGTCCAAGAGGCCTCGGGTTCGAATCCCGACACTCCGACCAAGGGTAGATTCTTATGGAATCTACCCTTTTTTTATATGCAAAATGCCGAATCTTCAAATTCAGCATTTTTGTTGCATACAAACATGCAACTTTTTTCCTATGGGTGCCTGTATGCAGAAGGACTTGTTCCTTACTACATACAGGCGGTTTCGTATGACTGAAGAAAACTACAATTATCGCACCAGTCAATCCTTGCTCCGTAATCAGTTTCCGGGTAAAGGGAAACTGCAAATTCCAATTATTCCAAAATTCGTGGAAAGGCTGGGTGATTTTGACGATCTTTTATTGATCGGTTTCGACAAGACTCATCTGGAAGATCAAAATCATCTTGACCGTATGGTTCATTTCTTCCTGTATGACTATCGCTTTGAACGAGTCTGGAAGAATCCGGACAGCGATATCGAAAAACTCTCCCGGTACCGTGCGGTACTGTCTCCGGATTTCAGCATGTATCTGGAAATGGCAACTGTTATGCAGCTTTACAATGTATTTCGTAATCGCTGGTGCGGCGCATACTGGGCATCGAAGGGAATCCGTGTTGTTCCCACGGTAAACTGGGGCGATGAATCCACATTTGACTTTTGCTTTGAGGGGATCGAAAAAGGTAGTGTTGTTGCGGTCTCCACCTATATGGCATCTGAGCATGATAACCGCTGCGACCAGAAAGAATGGTTCATGGCCGGCTATAATGAAATGCTTCGGCGTATTGAGCCGGAGAAAATTATTTGTTATAACACACCGTTTCCTGAAATGCAGGGAGACATCGTGTACGTGGATTTTGAGCGCAGCTCGTGGAAATATATGAGCTATGAGAGAAATTATAAGGCAAAAGATCTCGACGCTTTCAAAATCGGCGAGACATATCGTCCCGAACGTGATACAATAAAGCCATACTTGATCGGCGGCGCTTATAAGGGCGGCGGCAGCGCTTATGGTGGAAAGTGGCGTCCAAACCCAAACAAACCGTAAGATCAGCGATTTTTAGGTAAACCGGGAGAAATAAAGACAACATATAAGAACGGGTACCGTGTTGACACCAAGATCGGTGAGGATGGGCGTGCAGTAACAGAACGGCACTATACAGATCATAAGCAACCATGGGCACATACCAATCCTCACGATCATCCAATTCATTGGAATAATCCTGCGGGATATCCCGACCCACAGCCTGCAATCAATTATCCGAATGGAGCACCAGAGTTTAAGCAATGGCGGGAGGCCTGCAATATGATAAAAAACACAGTTTCTCCAGATAACCCTTCAGAGCAGAATCGTTTTGTCAGCATCAGCGACTTCAAAACATGTATGAAATGGCATGGAGAGGTCGAATTCATGTGGAACGAAAATCTATATAGCATTACGCCTCGCAGCAACGGAAGAATCAGTATTTCCATGGCATACCGCGAAGATACTGAAAAACTCTGTGATACCTCTGATGAAGTCCTTGAATATATGGTTGGCTCTGACCGCCTGCGTGATGTGATTACGCAGGTCACTGTGCTTGACCGTTCAATTTAGGATGAATACCTCTTGCTGACCACCAGCAAACCGTTGATATATCTGCGTTTTCTGAAATCCTATAATTACACTCCGACCAAATAAGGAAAAACGCTGAAATCTCTAAAGGATTTCGGCGTTTTCCTTTTCCGTGGCTCTGCGCTTGGTTTTACTCTGCAATTTGGAATTACCAGAAAAGGACGACGGTAAATTACCGCCGTCCTTTTTTTCATCCCCAGTCATCCCCAGTTGGATTGTATCGAGACAACTATACGGCGAAAAAGAAGGCAGCCGTTTTCACAAACGGCGAGGGCAATGTCGGCATCGAGTTGGACGGCGAAAACGCGCTCAAGAGCGGTAAGGGTCATGCCGGCCTTGAAAAGAAAAACGGCGGCAAGCTGACCATTGCGGACGAGGACAAAAACGGCAAGCTGACCGCCGAGGGCGGCAAATACGGCGCGGGCATAGGCGGCGGCGATCAGGGAGCTGGCAGCGGCATCACCATCACCGGCGGCGAGATCAAGGCCACCGGCGGCCAATACGGTGCCGGCATCGGCGGCGGCAAGGGAGATGGCAGCGACATCACCATCTCCGGCGGCGAAGTCAATGCCACCGGCGGAACAAGCGGCGCAGGCATCGGCGGCGGCTACAATGGAAATGGCAGCGACATCACCATCACCGACGGCGAGGTCAATGCCACCGGTGGCAAGTACGGCGCAGGCATCGGCGGCGGCGAATACGGCATCGGCAAGGACATTATCATCACCGGTGGCGAGGTCAATGCCACCGGCGGCAGATTCAGCGCAGGCATCGGCGGCGGATCTCGCGGCACTGGCAGCGACATCACCATCTCCGGCGGCGAGGTCAATGCCAGCGGCGGCAAGTGCGGCGCGGGCATCGGCGGCGGAGTATATGGCAAGGGAGAAGGCATCACCGTTTCCGGCAATGCACAGTTGAAGGTGCGGGGCGGCAGTGTCCACGGAGATTACGGAACGGGCGCAGGCATCGGCGGCGGCGGCAGCTATGGCACCGACGGCGCAGAGGTGGAGCCGGATATTTGCGCGCTGAACCCCGGCGGAAAAATCGAATATTACGCGCCCCGCAGTTCCATGTCGGGAACTCCCAACAAAACGGTCACCAACCCCACCGGAGACTTTGTATGGGACAGCGGCACGGTGACGACGCCCGCCACCTGCACGGGAAAGGGGGTCAGGACTTACACCTGCACCAGCTCCTCCCATACAAAAACCGAGGATATCCCCGCCCTGAACCACAGCTTTGCAGGGCAGGAGTATGTTTCCGACAACAACGCCACCTGCGAACAGGACGGCACCAAGACGGCAAGGTGCGTGCGCTACGGCACGGGCGGCTGCACGGAAACGGACACGGTAACGGACACGGGCAGCAAGCTCGGGCATTTCTTTGAGGTTGAGGACTATGTTTCCAACAACGATGCCACCTGCGAGCAGGACGGAACAAAGACGGCAAGGTGCGTGCGCTACGGCGCGGGCGGCTGTATGGCAACAGACACGGTAACGGACACGGACAGCAAGCTCGGGCATCTCTTTGAGGACTATGTTTCCAACAACGATGCGACCTATGCGCACGACGGCACCAAGACGGCAAAGTGCGTGCGGTATGACCAGTGCGGGGAGACCCACACCATGCCGGATGAGGGAAGCCGGTTAATAGCTCCTCCCCTCTACCGCGTGACCGATAAGGACGGCAGGGACATTGCCTACACGGCCGAGCAAAAGGGCGGCGTGCTGACCGTCACCGTTGACGAGGACCTCGCCATTCTCACGGGCAGACTCAGCGGCATCCGCACTCTCAAGGCGCAGGGCGTGGAGAAGATCGTCTTTGTCACCAAGGGCGCAACGTCAGCGTTCCTGCTCTCCGATTTGCTGGACAAGGGCGAGGGCGGCGAAGCCTACCGGCTCACCCACAACGGCAAGGCCGTCACGTTCACGCTCGGCGAAAGCATGGCGGATGTGAGCGCCATTCTCATCAAGCCGTAAGCGAAATCTCAGAATCCATGCAGGCGGGCAGGCACAAGCTGTGCTTGCCCGCCTTGTCTGCCGAAAAGCAAAACGGGCGGCGGCTGTCAATGGCGCGAAGCGTTCATCTTGACCATTGACGGCTGGCGGCTGCTGCGCTACGACCCTTTCCAATCTGCAAGCCACAGAACAATTTCGGTAGCCGCTGCCCAAATTACGCTGTCAGCCGCTCCGTCCCGTGGTATTGACGTGCAGCCTTTCCGCTGTTATAATAAAAGCACAATTTCAGATACAAGACATCATGCAGACGCAGACGGGCTGAAAGGCTTGACAGGCGGCTGCATTTTTATTTTCAGATAGGCAAGGAAGGATGCGAAGGGAAAAGAGGCACAGACGGCAAAAGACGCTCAAGACGCCATTCCTCCGCCGCACGGGAGAAAGCTGCGGCAAAATACTTTTTCGGAGGTGCAACTTGAGCAGGCGGAAAAAGCTCACCAACAACAGCGGCATCCCGCAGCATGAGATCGAGAACATCGCCCGAATTCTGCTGCCGGATATCCTCGCCTTTTACGAGAGTGAGGAAGGGCAGCGGGAATTTGCCGAATGGAAGGCGGCGCGGGACGGGGCAAAAACGGACAAAGACAGCAACGGCGAGAACGTCGCCTGACGATAGATATAAGACAAATCCAAGGGATATATGCTCCTAAAACAGCATGGCAAAAGGGGATGGCAGACCGCCATCCCCTTTGTGCGTTTATTCAGTTTTCGTAGGGCTTGTACTCCGTGACGGCGTTCAGGTATGCTTCGACATCTCCGTTCAAAATGAGATCGGCATAAGCCAGCGGGTCGTTGTAGATGAGATAGTCCAGCTCTGACCGCTGGAAGCGGTTGTCCGCCACCTCGTTCTCCACGGCGGTGTAGTCGATGGAGATCATGCTGCCGTCCTGAAACCGCAGCTCTACACAGCCAGTGTCCATGTTGAATTCACAGCTTTTAATGGTTTTCATAATTGTCCTCCTTATCCTTTGCCAGCTTTGGTTTTCTCGGCCCTCTGGGCTTGGATTCGGGACGCTTGACCACGCCGTTTCTGAAATGCGTATCCTCGAACTTCTCAAAGAAAACAAATAATCCGAACCCATCTCCGATTAAGAAGATTTGGTTCGGATTATATTGGTTTGGTGCCGGAAGTGGGACTCGAACCCACACGTTGTCGCCAACAACGGATTTTGAGTCCGTCACGTCTGCCAATTCCATCATTCCGGCGCAAGTTGTATTCTATCATAATTCGGCGCGCAATGCAACATAAATTGCGCACACAAACGCCGCACGGCAGCGCAGCTTATGCGCCGCCGCAACGGCATGAATAATTATTCTTCGTCTATATAGGGCTTAAGGAACGCGGGCGCATCATTTACGCTGCCGGTTATGCTAAGCACCAGCTTGACTTTGCGGCGCTCGGCAAACGCTGCCATCTCCTTGAACAGATCCTCAAGGGTATCCAGCGGATGATGGACTATTTTCATAAAGCCGTCAACAAAAAGGTATTCCAAATCGAAATCCTGCGCCGCAATGCCGGAAACGAAGCCGAAAAACATCTTGGGACTGTCTATATGATATTCCGAAGCATCCACAAAGCGGATATCATGCTTCAAGCCAAACATATACTGGCTGTCGTTATCGATGAACACTATGCTGCCGTTAGCCGTTTTAAGCGTTTCGTTAGCAATGTCAATTATGCGCTTGGTCTTGCCCGCGCCGGTTTCGCCAAAGATTACCTTTATCAAGTTGAGCCTCCCTCTGCGTTCAATAACGCTACTGAAATGGTCATGTATTATTATAACCTTTTTTCATGCGTTTGGGCAATAGAGGTTTATACAATTTCACCTTAAATACATAAATACATTTTATATGTTCTTTTCAGGGCCGAATTATGGTATACTGCAAAAATGAGCGACAAAAAAGGAACTAAGGACATGAAAAGAGTTTTGGGCTGCATCCGCCGCGCGGACGAAAGATACAATATGATACGCGAAGGAGATAAAATATGTGTTGGCGTATCAGGCGGAAAAGACAGCCTTCTGCTGCTGTATGGATTAAAGCTGTATCAGCGGTTTTGTTACAGGCATTTTGACGTATGCGGCGTTATGCTCGATCTTGGGCTTACCGATCAGGATCTTGCACCGGTGGAGGAATTTGCGCGCAGCATAGACGTGCCTTTTGACATTATCAAAACCGACATAGGCGATGTTGTGTTCAACATCCGCAAGGAAAGCCACCCCTGCGCCCTTTGCGCCAAGCTAAGGCGCGGTGCGCTGAACGATGCCGCTAAGGAGCGCGGCTGCAATCTTGTAGCCCTTGGCCACAACCGAGACGATGTTATAGAAACCTTCTTCATGAGTCTTCTTTACGAAAGCAGGCTGAATACTTTCGGCCCGGTAACATACCTTGGCCGCAAGGACGTTACCGTTATCCGCCCGATGGTATTCCTGCCGGAAAAGCAGGCTCTCAGCATCGCCACGCGGCTGGAGCTGCCCATACGCAAGCCAAACTGCCCCGCCGCAGGCCATACCAAGCGAGAGGAAATGAAGCAGGTCATGCGTTTCTTTACCGGCCTTATACCGGACGCAGAGGAGCGCATAATGAACGCCATTGCAGACACGGGAAAATACGGCATGTGGGACAATCTCCGCCTGCCGCCGCGCGACGTGCTTGATATTGTTTCCTCCCCGAAGGCGCCGCGCTTTTGCCGCGAGTGTCCAAACAATGCAAATAAATCAGACGATAACGGCGAAGATGAATAATATGGACGAAAAAACTCTGTTCACAATCCTCATCACATATCTTGGCATAATGAGCCTTATACTGTTCCTTATGATGGGCATAGATAAAGCAAAGGCCAAGCAGGGTGCGCGCCGCATAAGCGAAAAGTCGCTTTTCACAGTGGCTGCACTTGGCGGCGGAATAGGCGGAGTGCTTGGCATGAAGGTATTCCATCATAAAACGCTGCATACCTCATTCAAGCTTGGTATGCCAGCGCTTACTGTGCTCAATTTCGGCATAGCCTTCCTTATAATGTGGCTTAATCAAAGATAAAAAGACCGGAGCGGTTATTCAATAGGCTGCTCCGGTTCAACGTATTCTATTGCGCACCAAATCGTGCTAAGCAGGCCGTTGGCATTGTTCAGTTCTATCTGCACCTGTCTGCGGCTTTTGTTTACCTTAAGCACGCGCCCGTTAAGCTCGCATAGCGGGCCTTCCACAAAGCGTATCTTTGTCCCTTCCTTTATTACCTTTGTCGGCTCTATCGTGCCAGCGTGCCGCCGTATCCACTCAACAAAGTCCAAATCGGCACCACGCAGGCGATATTCGCCGTCATCATACTGCAGCAGCTTTATGGCATTTTGCAGCGTGTTTATCGAGCGTACGTCAAGCTCTTTTTCGTCCGTTTCAAAGAACACATAGCCGGGCAGAAGGCACAGTTCTTTTTCAACCAGCTTTCCTCCGCTCGGCTTAAACTTTTTTATTTTCGGAACCAGCGTAGCGTAACCGCGCCGCTTAAGGCGGGACTCTATGCCCGCTTCAAAACCGGTTCTGCAAAAAACACAATATACTCCCGTCAAGATCCCCCACTCCGTCGGTAGTTTTATTTTACTATTCGATTATACCTAATTCTTTCAGTTTTTGCAAAAAAACTTTTGTATCGGCCTCAGCCGTTGCTGTATCAACATCATATTCCGCGGCAAGCATGGCCGCAAGCGAGCTTTCGTTTTCCGCCTTTTCAAGCGCATCCCACAGGAACTCTCCCGTTTCGTTCAGCGTTATAAGCCCCTTTATTTCAAGCGATGCATCCCCTACGGGTACCAGTATGATATCGCCCGCAATGTTTCGCTTAATAAGCCGTTTCAGTATTTTCATTTGCTTTCCTCCAATGTAAGCCGAACCGTTTCGTGCGTCATGCGGCACACATATTCCGGCTTAACGTTAAAATGCCCCGTTTCCGTTACGCACATGGCGGCGCAGGCATGGCACGCATGCTTATATCCGCATACGGCGCACTCCGCCGGCAGGCGTATTTGTGCCGTTGCCGCCTTTGTAGCTTCCCAGGCCTTTATGAACCCAAGCTCCTTCACGTTTGCCACGGGTTCGGTCATCATGCCGCATGGGGTCATTACGCCCTGCCAGTTTATCCAGAATGCGCTCCTGCCCGCGCGGCACATTATGCCTTCGCCCGGGGTGCCTTCGCAGTCCGTATTCTCGCTCACGCTTATGCCGCGGCGCATGGCCTCCGCCCGCGCGCGGAACTGCTCTTCGCTAAAGCGCATTCTGTCCCACATTACGCTGTACATGGCGGCATCCTCCGCGCTGAAGCGATCGTTCTCGCCAACCATGGCTGTGTCGCGCCGTATGGGCGGGAACATATACGTTGCAAGCTGCATCGGCGTGCCCAACGATTCCGCTATTTCATACACGCCCTGCATATCGGCCGCATTGTACTGCGTAAGCGACACGTTCAGCTTCACGCCGATGCCTATATCCTTCAACGCGCGTATGTTAGCAAGCACCCTATCGAACGCATTGCTGCCGCAAAGCCGCTCATACGCTGCCCCGCTTGCGCCGTAAAGGGTTATGTTGAACCTGAACGGCGGCTCATGGCGGAAAAAGTCCAGCATGTCCTTATCTATAAGCGAAGCGTTGCTGTTTATGCTCACCATAATGCCCATCTTTTTCAGCTCGCTCAGAATATATCTAAAATCCGGCCTTATCAGCGGCTCCCCGCCCGTGAGCAGCAGAAAAAGCATACCCTCGCTGCGCGCCGTTTCCGCAATGCTCAGCCATTCGTCCGCGCTCAGCTCCGCGCCGCGCCGCTTCTGCTCCGCCTCGCTCAGGTGAACATAGCACATTTTGCAGTTGAAATTACACCGCGGCGTAAGCTCAAAGTTGCCTGCAAGCGGCGTACCCGCACGGCAGGCCTTTGCATGAAGATATGATGATAGGCGCGGTTCTGCGCTGTTATTTTCCATTTTATCCCCCAAACAATTCGTTTTGCAGCAGCCGCACAGCCTCTTCGTCAGCGCGGCAGCTAAGCCGATATACATCCGCACGCCGCACCAGCCCAGCTACCAAATCCGTCATATGTATTGCCGACTCCGCATCCCATTGATAATATGAGCATTGGCTCAGCACAGCGGCAAAGGCCTCCTTTGCCCCGGCGCGGCGCAGCGTATTTTCATCAGCCTTATCAAGCAGCACTATCGCCCGAATGGGCGCGGAGGCGTTTTTGCATATGCCCGACGTGCCGGAATAGAACACGCCGTTTGCGGTAAGGTCATCCGTACGGATGAGCGTCCTGTCCCCGTTTATAATATCCGCGCCGGCATACTGCTGCCACAGCGCGGCTTGCGTGCTTTTGCCTATGCCGCTGGGGCCGCTGAAAAGCACCGCTGCCCCGCTTTGCGTCAGCACATAGGACGAATGCAGCACAAGCTGCCCAAAGCCCGCCAGAATATCGAACATATCGGCGGATTCAAGTATTGCCTGTGAATACATGGTGCTGCGGTAGCCTTCGCCGAACACAAGGCGCGTTTGCCCCTGCGTGCGCACGGCATACGAAAACTGCGCCGCACCGTATACCCTGAGCGTATGCAGCGCCTCCCCTTCGCGCCAGCGGCTCACCGGGCCGTTTTTCACGGCATGGTCGGGCACGGGCGGCGGGGTTGGGCTGTATTCCACGGATATGACATGGTTCGTTTCCGCGCCGTCCTTCGCATGGAAGCGGGCGCTGGCCTTGGATACCGTCCATGCGTCCTGCCCGCGCACTTCAAGCGTTACCCCGCCGAAGGTGAAGCGTTCAGTGTTCATACGTGGCGAACATCAGCTTGCTGTATTCGGTTGAGTAGTGTCCGGCGTAGCAGGTTGTGCTTTGCCCTGCGGCAAGGCCGTTCACGCCCACGCGGTAAGTTATGCCGCCAAGGTACAGCTCGCCATACGCCACCTTATAGTATACATAAACCTGCCCCATGTCCTTACCGGAAATGTTCTTTACGGTGATTGCCGTATCCTGCGTGGTTATCTCCAGCGCGTCAGCATTCATGCCCGGTTCGGCGTCAAACGCGGCATACATGGTTACCAAGGCCGTGTATCCATCCGTGCTTTCGGGCATGGGCTGGCGGCTGAGCTCAAGGAGCTGAACCTCCGCATCGGGCGGCAGGGTGGTTACGTCAAACTCATATGCCGTTTCGTCTATGGTAACGGTCAAATGCGCATACTGCACCGTTTTTTCCGCATTGTTGCGCACCGTTACGGCGCATACGTCGGACACGGTTTCGTCCGTGCCGTCCTCAACAAACAGCCCCGCGTATTTGCTTATGCCCTTTATTTCCAGCCCGTATTCAGCGGTATTGCCGCTGCTGCCGCCGTTTTGCGCAGCGTTATCGTTTTGCATATCGCCGCCGCTGCTTGCCGCGGGCGTGGTTTCGGGCGGTATCTCCACCGCGTCGCTCAGGTCATCCCCGCCGCCCGTGCAGCCCGCAAGCATAAGCGCCGCAAGCGCAAGCAGTATAATTGCAGTTTTTTTCATGGCATACTCCTTTCCGTCAAAAAGCGCCCCGCCCTATGCGGGCAGGGCACTTGTACTCGTGTCTGGTTGATTAGGAATTGAAGAGCTTAGTTGCTTCTGTTGGCTGATGATAGCAACCTGATTCACCATCTTGTGGATGATAATTACATTCCCCCATATCCGAAGTAAATGCTTTAAGTCCATTACCAGCATCAACGCTACATGTTCCACCCGAAGGTGTATGCGTGGGATAGGTACATGCCGCTATGCTCGTACTCAACTCAAAGTTCTCGAAGTATAATTCGGGCTTAACATATTGTTTTTTCATGTTTTTCACCCCTTTCATTAAAACCAACCCTTGAACCAATCCCACATATCGCGCAAGCTGTTGGGACGGGTTTTAACGGTAAGCCGCGCGGTTATGGCTTCGCTCTCGGTGCCTTCCGCATTGATGGCGGTCACGCTGAAGTCAGCGGATTCCTGAGCCACCATGCTGTAAGTGAACTCCCTGTACGTTATGCGCTTCGCGCGGCGGCCGAAGCCCACGCGCTCGGTACGGGTGCGGTAGCTCCTTATGGTCTGGCCGTCCACGGTAATGGCTTCCACGTCCTCGGAGGTCTTAACGGTAAGCGTGGCCTTCCTGCCCTGCATAACATTCCTGCTCCAGCTTGCCTCGAACCGCTCCGGCTCAAATGTCTTTTCAGGCTCCGGCTCGGGCTCCGGCTCTACCGGCGCGGGCGCAAACAGCGCACGAACCATCTGCACGGCTTGGGTCTGCTGCTCTGCACTCACCTCACCCAACGAAACTGTCTGATTTCCCTCTGTGTAGGTTATCTTCAGGTTGGTCAGCGAGAGTATTGCCTCTCCGGTATTGGTTATGGTTACAATCCTTCCGTCCTTTACCGCCGAAATATCATAATACATTTCTGTCGCGGTTCCTAATATCTCTTGCTTGACATCAGCCCCAACCTTCATCGTTGCAGTCTTTTCTGCACTGCTGTTAGGCGACTTCGCGCCAATCTGCACGGTAGCAATCTTGCTCAAATTTTCGCCCACAAGCTTAAACGTTATCGCCTGACCTTTGGCAAGATACACCTCGTTGTTCGGGCCATAGTTGGCATATTCGCTTATATTAGCGTTCTCCTTACCATCGATGAACAGTGCACCAGAAGATGCAGTTCCATCGCCGTTAAGCTTCTTCAACTCACTGCGCAGCTTGATGTACTGCGGATAGGCTTCACCGTCCGGTTTATAAGTTTCTCCCGTATTCACGCTCTCGCCCATCGGGTCGTACACGCGCACGGCGTCAAGCCAGAAGCTGTACTCTTGCTTTGTAGTCTTGTCAAAGAACGTATTGTACGCAACACTTATAACGACATTGTACTCATCGTATCCAAGATCGCGTACCGCTATTACCGGTATCTGGTACAATGCATTGTTTCCTGTTTGCACGGTCTCCCACGTCTGGGTTGCCTCGTTATATTTATAACCGTAATAGTTATTTACGAACAGACTCTTTGCCTTTACGCCAGTCTTAGCATTGACCACATCCACAAATATCGCACCCGACGTATTATCCGTCAAGCTGATGATATCAAACCCGGTGCCCTTGAAGGTAAACTGCGCCGTCGGCCAGACTACGCCAGTCGTTGCCATGGTGCTGGTCACGGTCACCTTCTGCGCGCTGCCCATGGAGAACATGGTGCTATTCTGATACGCAGGGTCGTAGCCGTAGACGTTCGTCTTATTGCCAAGCGCTTCGAGGGCTTGCGTGGGGGTCTCCTGCGGCTTAGTGCCAGCATCCTCCCATGCTATCGCGCCGCCGTTATAGCTGCCGTTGGTAAACTTCGCAAAGCTGTCTTCGTAGTAGACGTTCGTGGCGGGGATGATGGTGACGGTGTACTCTACTTCGCCTTCCTGTAATCCGTTGTCAGACGTTGCAAGGGTACCCGTATACTTAACGCCAAAGGTATCCTTATCGCTAATCATCTCGGTAAGTTTATAGGTGATAACACCATTCTCTCCGGGTATGACTTCTGCGAAGGAGCTTACCTTACCAACTTCTGTCTTTGTAATATTTACACCTACAGCACCAAGATTCTCATTCAAATCTTTAGGCTCAATCCTCAGCGGCAAGCCAAAGTCTACTACAAACGTTTTGGTTGCATCAAATGTATAGTACAGATTAACAGTTTTGGGTACCTCATCGGTCACCTTCGCTACTCTCACTAATTTGTATTGGGTATAGCGATACTGTGCACCTATCTGCGGCATCAGCTTCAAGTCCCACTGTACCGTCTCCGTTTTGCCTTTAATATTTGTAACAGTATTGTTAGTAAGCCCGCCTTGCGCTGTGAGCGCAAATTCCTTGCTGAACGTAGTGTTTTTTGCCACAGCAATATTATATGTATGGAACGGTGTCTGCGAACCATCCACATAATAGTTCACCGTGAGGGAATCTTCGCTTGCCTTTGCCCTTACATAGTAGGTGACAAGCATACCGCTGCACTGCTGAATAACAAGCTTATCGATATTCGGTTCGCCGCCTATCTTTGCTTCGCTATGCTGAGCAAGACCGGAAGCTGCTATTGTGTCTTGGCTTTCTGCCCAAATAACCTTTTCATATTGTTCATTATATGTAATGTTTTCGGGGCACTGTTGGTTTTGCAAACTAAATGATTCGCTGGGCGTCACGGTGACCATGTAAATTTCATATTCAGCCGTTTCAACAGCACGAATATTATTGATTACACGATACCAGTCGTAACCACTCGTATTAGTCCTCAGTCCCTTCCAGTCTGTTGTAACATTGCTCGCAAGGACTGAGTAGCCATTATTATGCGCACTTCCGTTATTTGTACCATCGCAGTTAAGCCACTGTGTATTGCTGTTTTGTGCTCTGCCAAACTTATCGGGGTTCCTAACGCCGTCTGATTCGTATTTTACGCAATAGTCTACAGCTACACCGTAGAACTTATCCGTTTGATTATCAGGCCAGTCGGTAATATAAGTAGTTACCTCGTCTGTTACCGTTGTTTTGAGCATATAGTATGCAACGATCTGATTTCCGTTTTCATCGGCCGTGGTTCCGCTAAGCTTATTCCAATCGGTTGCATCTACCGCCCTATATTCCCACTTGCCGCCATAGAAGCGTATACGTTCAATATCTACACCACCATTTGCTCCGGTAACTGTATCCGTACCGTAGCCGGATTTATTCGTCCAACCGGCTTCCGTCTGTCTATGGGCGTTAGGAAGGTATCTTGTTTTCCAATAAAGTGCCTCTGTTCCTGTTGTCGATTCATAGTTACCGGTTTGGGGTATAACGTCGGTAAGAACCCGACCCTCCTCGCCAGCCTCATAGAAATCAGCCGCACTAAATTCGTAGTATGTTCTCGCATCACTTTTGCTGTTGCTCGTTGTGGTAACAACATTCAACTCTGTGGGATATATCCTATGGTTAGTAACCCAAAAGTCTATATAGAGTTTCTCGGCGTTTTCCAACTGCGCATCCACAACCTTAATCGTATAGGTTTTGCCATCTATCTCGATAGTGGTTTCGCCGCCGGCTATGCCATTAATGGTTACTTGTGTTTCGGTCTTACCTTCGGTTGTCACGCTGCCGCTTGCTGCCATGCGGGTAAACGTGCCGTTCGCATAGCTGCCCCACTGTATTTCGGCAAGCTGCCACCAGTTATCTTTAGCTGTGGTAATCTGAACACGAATATACCGTACTTTTTCAAGCGTATTGATATACGTCTGCGTTTTGTTGTTGTTGCTACCAGTATACTGTCCGAGCGTTGTCCAATTTTCGCCATCGACTGACACCATTACGTTCGCATCAGTACAATAGTCGTCCGGCTGATTACTCATATCACTCGGAGTAGATACACACACCGCATCAAACTGAATAGCTGCGCCAATATCTATCTGCACATACTGTCCAACCGTTTGTGAGCCGCCAGAGTAATATTTTGTGTTCAATTTCCCGTCAATTAGATTTGAAACAACATAATTACCATTAACTCCAGCATCAGTGGACGCCGTTGCACTATAGCTTATCGTTTCCCCGGTCTGCTGAACTGGTTTAACTTCTACCTTCTCTGCAACAGTTTTATCCGCAATCTCGCCAACACTATTGGTCACATCGCCCGGGACAGTTATAACTCCAGTGCTCCCCTTCGTGATTTCTATCGTTCCGCCAACCTCTGTCGTTGCGGCCTTCTCATATATGCCCATTACGGAGAAGTGCGGCGCGGTAAACACATACCAGCCATCATCGGTCGCCGTGCCGTTGATATCCTTAACAGCGCCATCGCTTTCCACGATGAACGCGATAACCTTGCTGATATCCCATTCTGCGGGTATCTTTATGCAAACCTCGGCCTTTTCGGTATAATTAGAATCCGCGGCCGAAGGGGTCACATCATAGGCCTTTATTCTGCCGTCAACAGCCTTAATACCGGCTATTACACCCGTATGCTCGGGCGCAGTCAACTTCGCAAGGTTGGGGCCGGTTACGCGAACGGTGTCGTTATCGTTGACTACGGTTTTGTTGTTGGTGGGAACATTTATTGTTCCATCAGCCTTAAACCCGCCCTCAACAAGCACATCAGAAGCGGAATAGATGTCGCTATTCTTCATGCGCGCGCCAATAACGCGCAGTATCATGCGAATCTGCTGCGCAACTTCGGTTTCAGTTCCCTGCCCAGGCTCATCACACCAAATACAGAACATAGAACCCGCAGGTGTAGCTGTATAATTACCATTGCCTACTGCGGTATTCCAATTATTATATGTGGTATTGCTAAATCCTCCAGCGTAGTTTTCCCAGGAGTTATTTCCGTTATTATAGTTTCCGGAAGAGAGTTTATACTCGCTACTCTTGCTGGAATCCAACACATAGTAATAATCTTTATTAGTGTTAATTAGATTGTAGCCGCTATCTGCTATGGTCTTTGCGCCGGAATACAGGTTTCCACTGTACCCAGTATACCAGTAACAAACATCTTTCAGATATTCATTAGATATATAAGTGTTACTATTATATCTAAAACTATCGTTAAATGCCCGTGCAGTCATACCAGCTTCGGAAATCATCTTTGCAACATCGTTGGCATAGTTGTAGAAAGTATCATTCCATCCGCCGACATATTCATCTGCGCCGAAGTTGAAGTATTTGCAGCCTTTACCTCGGAAATAGGTAATATACTTCTGCATAAGCGCCTTTACGAATGCAGTAGCATAATCGTTGCTAAGGTTCAAGCAAGCTGCATTGCTGCCGTAATATGCTTTTGTAATACCAAGCCGGCCCATTGCCGTAATAACGGCTTCCATATGGAAAGGCGTATTGAAAAGAGGAACGATTTCAATGCCGATTTTATCAGCAGCCGCGAAAATCTCGTCCATTTCGGCTTCGGTCAGCTCATTCTTTTCGCCCGCATTGTAATATGCCTTGTTGCCTTCCTGAATTGCACTTTTAGCGTCATATGCCGTGCCATCAACAGTCACAGACATATCATTAAGTAGGAAGCGCAGACCTTTATTTCCGAACGCAAGCTGAACCTGATTATATCCGGCCGCCTTCGCTTCATACATCAGTGCAATAATCCAGTCTTTGCTGAAATACTTGCGACCGCAGTCCAGATGTACTATACGATATTGAAGTTCCACATTCGCCTGCACGGGCATCACGTTCGCCGGCATAATCCCCTCATCCGTGGGCTCGGCAGTAGGCTCGCCCTGCGTGGGCTCTACCGTGGTCGCGGGGTTCTCGGGCGTAGGCTCGGGAACTTCGGTGACTTCGGGAGTCTCCGTCTCGGTCGGCGCGGTGGGTTCAGCCGATTCCGTCGGTTGCACTGCTTCCGTAGGCGCGGGCGTAGAATCCGCATTGCCTTCCCCCTCCGCCAGCACTGACGCGGGCAGCAGACCTGCCACCATTATCAGCGCAAGCAGCACGGAAAACAGCTTCTTGAACACTTGATTTCTCATATGTTTCCTTCCTCCTAAAAAATGTCGGTCCATACCGCATAATTTTAGTATTACACGGAATATATTGTATCCCTTAACGAAAGAAAAAGCAAGAGAGGAAACGAAAAACGGTGAATTTTTTGTTAAAAAAGAGCCGCCCGCGCACGGGAGACTCTCCGCATATAAAACCCGCTTTACGCGGGCAGCGAAACGGTTACTGTCGTGCCGCCGTTCGGGACGGATTCAAGCCTTATGCTGCCGTGGTGATACATTACCGCGTGCTTGACTATGGATAGGCCAAGCCCCGTGCCGCCGCTCTCCTTGGAGTGGGACTTATCCACGCGGTAAAACCGTTCAAACACGCGGGCCTGATGCTCTTCGGGTATGCCTATGCCGGTATCCGCAACGGTAACGGTGGCAAGGCCGTCCCTTTCGCCCACGGTTATGCTTACGCTGCCGCCCGCGCGGTTGTACTTAACGGCGTTGTCGCACAGGTTGTAAATAATTTCATATAATAGCCGTCTTACGCCGGTTATGCAGACGCTTTCACCCCGCACCTCAACGCCTATGTGCCTTTCCTCCGCCTCCGTGCGCAGGTCGTTTGCAGCCTCCGCCGCAACCGCCTTCAGGTCAACGCGCTCCATGGGCATGTCGCAGCCTTCGTCCAGCCGCGAAAGCCTTATTATGTCGCCTATCAGCGTAACCAGCCGCTGCGCCTCCTGCCGAATGTGGCCCACAAAGCGGGGCATATCCTCCGCCTTCACCATGCCGTTTTCTATCAGCTCCGCGCTGCCTATAATGCCCTGTAACGGTGTTTTCAGTTCGTGCGAAACGTTTGCCGTGAACTCGCGGCGCATGGCGTCCGCATTCTGCTTTTCGGTTATGTCAAAGCCGAGTATCACCGCGCCTGCCGTTTTTCCGTCGGATTCTATGCGGCTCACGTCAAGCTGATATACCTTGCCGCCGCGGTCGATGGTCGTCTCGCCGCGGCCGCCGTCGTATGCGGCGCGTATGGCCTCGCTCAGCTTGGGGTTCCTGTCCACCGTAATAAAATCGTGGCCCGCGCAGTTTTCTTCCGCGTTGAATAGCTGCCTTGCCGCAGGGTTCATGCTTATTATGCTCGCCTTTTCATCCAGCAGCACCAGCCCTTCGTTCATGCTGCGGGTTATGGCGTTGAACTCGTCCTTTTTCTTGTCCAGCGCGCGCATCTGTGCGTCTATCTGCGTATGCTGGTGGTTTATGCGGCTCAGCAGCGGGGCTATCTCCTCGTATGCGTCGTTGTCCAGCGGATGGTCAAGGTCCAGCGCGTTCAGCGGCGCAACTATTCTCCGCGCCAGCCTGTTCGCCATAACTATCGCCAATACCAGCGCCGCCAGCACTATTATTACCACAGGCCTCAGCATGCCCAGCGCCAGCGTGGCGATTGTCGCCCGGCTTACGGATATTCTTATTACGCTGCCGTCGTCAAGCCGCTTTGCGTAGTACATCGTCTTTTGCATAAGCGTTGCCGAATAGCGCGTGCTTTGCCCTTCTCCGGCTTCAAGCGCCTGCTGCACCTCCTCGCGCGCGGCGTGGTTATCCAGCGTGCTTTTGTCGCTGCCGCTGTCGTATTTCACCGTGCCGTCGGGCGCTATCCATGTCAGTCTGTATCTTTCGCTGTTCACGCGGGCAAGGTAATCCTCCCCGCCCTGCTCAACGCCCGCCGCCGCAAGGCTCAGCTGATCCTTCAGCTCGCTTTCCTGCAGGCTTGCGAAGTATTCGTATAAGCAGTCCATTATTATCAGCAGGCTTGAGAGCAGTATTATGCCCGCAACAAGCATTATAGCCCTGAATATTCTTTTCGTCATTGCCCTTCCTCCATCCGGTAGCCAACGTTTCTTACGGTTTTGATGCTTTCGCCGCATTTGCCAAGCTTTTGGCGCAGCGTGCGTATATGCATATCAATTGTGCGTGTTTCGCCCATGTAGTCCGTTCCCCAAACCCGTTCCATAAGCTGCTCCCTTGTGAACGCCGTGCCCATATGGGAAAGGAACAGCTTCAGCAGCTCATATTCCTTGTATGTCAGCGTTATTCGCTCCCCGTCTGCGCTCACGGTATGCTCAAGTGTGTTCATGCTTATGCCGCAGGCGTTGAGCGTGCTTTTTTCATCCTCCGCGCCGCATCGCCTAAGCACCGCCTTCACGCAGGATATAAGCTCCATCACGCCGAAGGGCTTGGTCAGATAATAATCCGCGCCAAGGTCAAGCCCTTGTATCTTGTCGTATTCGCTGCCCTTGGCCGTGGCCATGACTATGGGTATCTGCTTCAGTGCGGCGTTCGCACGGATGCGCTTTAGCAGCTCTATTCCGTCAATGCCCGGCAGCATAACGTCCAGCACAATAAGCTGCGGCTTATCCTTTTCGCCCGTTATGGCGGCATAAAAGCTGCTGCCGTCCTCAAAGCCCCTTGCCGCAAAGCCCGCTGAACTCAGCGCATATACCTCTATGTCCCGTATGCTTGCGTCATCCTCCACGCACCATATCATGCACTTTAGTCCTCCCTATGCACTCCCGTTACGGAGAATATGACCCATTCGGCAATGTTAACCGCGTGGTCGGCAATGCGCTCAAAATACTTGGCTATCATCAATAGATCCAGCGCATATTCGCCGTCCGTCGGGTCGGCCGCTATTCTTTCGATGAGCTGATGCTTCACCCTGTCGAAATATGCGTCAACAACATCGTCCGCGGCAATGACCTTCTCCGCCATTATTGTATCATGTTTTACATATGCGTCCACACTATCCGTGACCATTTTTATTGCCGCGTTCGCCATTTCGCGCATAAGCTGCTCATTGGCGGCGCTCCTGTCGCTGAGATAGGTTATTATCTCCGCGATATCCTCAGCCTGGTCGCCTATGCGCTCCATATCGGTTATCATCTTAAGCGCGGCGGATATCTGCCTTAAATCGCGTGCCACGGGCTGCTGCTGGAGCAAAAGCTTCAGGCACATGGATTCTATGCTGCGCTCCTTCTGGTCTATCGCCAAGTCAAGCCCGGCAACCTTTTTCGCAAGCGCCTTGTCGCCTTCCATAAGCGCCTTCAGCGCCATGCTTATGGATTCTTCGCACATTGCGCCCATCTCTATCAGTTCCCTGTTCAGCTCCGCAAGCTGATTGTCAAACCGGCTTCTCATTATCCGAACCTCCCTGTAATGTAATCCTCTGTGCGCTTATCCGTGGGCTGGGAGAACATCTCCTCCGTCTTGCCGTATTCAACAAGCTCGCCCAGCAGGAAAAACGCCGTGTTGTCCGATATCCTTACGGCCTGCTGCATATTGTGTGTAACAATGACTATGGTGTATTGCTCCTTAAGCTGCATGGCCAGTTCTTCTATTTTTGATGTTGATATGGGGTCCAGCGCGCTTGTGGGTTCGTCCATCAGCAGCACGTCCGGCTCCACCGCCAGCGCACGCGCTATGCAAAGGCGCTGCTGCTGCCCGCCGGAAAGGCCAAGCGCATTCTTTCTCAACCTGTCCTTTACCTCGTCCCATATTGCCGCGCCGCGCAGGGACTTTTCAACAATGTCGTCCAGCTTGGCCCTGTTCCTTATGCCGTGGGTACGCGGGCCGTAGGCAATGTTATCATATATGCTCATAGGAAACGGATTCGGCTTCTGGAACACCATGCCTATCTGCCGTCTCAGCTCGCTCACGTCCACGCCCGGCGCGAATATATCCTCCCCTTTGTATTCAACGCTTCCCGTTATCTTAACGTCCGGTATCAGATCGTTCATGCGATCAAGTGTTTTAAGGAACGTGGACTTGCCGCAGCCGGACGGGCCTATAAGCGCCGTTATGCTGTTTTTAGGTATATCTATGTTTATATTTTTCAGCGCCTGATGGTTGCCATACCATAGGCAAAGCTCTTTCACGCTCAAAATGCTCTTTTCATTGGCTTCCATATTCTCTCTCCCTTCCATGCGCTTAGTATCTATATCCGCCTTTTGTTCTTAAAGCTTCTTGCAACCGCTTCCGCGCTCAGGTTTATTATCAGCGTCAGCAGCATAAGTATTGCCGCTATCGCAAACGCAACGCCGAATTCGCCGCGCTCCTTTGCATAAATATACAGCGCAACCGTAAGCGTCGCGCCGGAGCTTTTAAGCCCCATGAAGAAGCCGTTCACAACGTGCGCTATGCCGGCCGTGAAAAGCAGCGCAGCCGATTCGCCGAGTATTCGGCCGACAGACAGTATGCAGCCGGTTATAACGCCGTCTACGCAGCCCGGCAGCACCACCGTGCGTATTACGCGCCATTTGCCCGCGCCAAGGCCGAACGCGCCTTCACGGTAGCTCTGCGGCACGGTTTTAAGGCTTTCCTGCGTTGTGCGCATTACCGTAGGCAGGTTCATTATAACAAGCGTGAGCGCGCCTGCCATAAGCGAGGTTTGCATCTTCAAAAATTCACAGAAGAACAGCATGCCGACAAGGCCGTATATAATGCTCGGTATGCCGGAAAGCGTTTCCGCAGCGTATTCTATAACACGTACAAGCTTTTTGTTCGATGCATATTCGCTAAGATATACTGCCGCGCATACGCCAAGCGGAAGCACGATTATTATGGTTGCTATCACAACATAAATGCTGTTCAGTATATCAGGCCAAATGCCTATCGTGTCGTTCAGTATGCTGGGCGCCATGGTCAAAAACTTCCATGTTATGTTTGGTATGCCCCGGTAAAGCACATACCCTATCAAAAACAGTACCAGCGCGCCTATCGCGGCTGTGGACGCATACATCAGCGCCTTCATGCCGTATATATATGCCCTGCGGCCGGGCGAAAGCTTTTTGTTCATATATTTACGCCTCCTTGTCCCGTTTCAGGAAGAAATTGAGCGCCGCGTTTATAAGCATTATGAACACGAACAGCACCAACGCTATGGAGAACAGCGCCTGCCGCTGAAGCCCGCCGGAATAGGACATTTCGCTTGCAACGGCCGTGGTAAGGAACCTTACGCTTTCAAAAAGCCCTGGCATATTCGCCGCGTTGCCCGAAACCATCATAACCGCCATTGCCTCGCCTATCGCGCGGCCAACGCCCAGCACCACCGCCGCAGAAATGCCGCTGCGCGCCGCGGGGACGGATACCCTGAAGTATGTTTCAACCTCCGTTGCGCCAAGGGCAAGCGATGCATCCTCGTATTCCTTCGGCACGGCCTCAAGCGCCGTTACGGACACCTTTATTATTGAAGGCAGTATCATTATGGCCAGCACTATTATCGCCGCCAGCAGGCTTGCGCCGTCCGGCACGTTAAGCAGCTTCCTTATCCCCGGCACAAGCACCAGCATGCCCACAAGGCCGTATACAACGCTTGGTATGCCCGCAAGCAGGCTCACTGCCGACTGCATTACGGCTTTCAGCTTCTCCGGCGCAAGCTTTGCAATATACACGCTTGCCATAAAGCCTACCGGCACGCCCAGCACTATTGCGCCGCATGTGCCGTATACGCTAGTCAGTATAAACGGCAGTATGCCGAAGGAAGGCTCGGTAGTCTTTGCCGTGGACGCCCACACCTTGCCGAACAGGAACGGTATAAGGCCTATTTCTTTTATTGCGGGCAGGCCGGATATTATAAGATAAACCGTTATCAGCAGCACGCAGCCCACGGTTATAAGTCCCGCCACAAGGAATATTCCGTGCATAATGGCTTCTATCAGCTTTGCTGTATGCTTCTTATTCTGCTTCATGCCTGCTCCTTTCTTATTAACTTGGCTGTTGGACGGCCCTTCGGCCGCCCGATCATTAAGGTTTGTATTGTTCACGCTCAGTTCGCGGCAACCGCACCGGCCTTGGCGATTATGTCCGCCGCATCGGCGCTGGTGGCGTAGTCGAAGAACTTCTGCGCGGTTTCGCTGAGGGCCGCACCGTCCTTGGTTACCAGCATGAACGGGCGCTGTACAACGTAGCTGCCGTCCTTAACGGTGTCCTCGGTGGGGGCCACTCCGCCAACGGTCAGGGCCTTAACGCTGTCCTTCAGAGAGGCAAGGGAAGCATAGCCGATGGCGTTGGGGTTCTGGGATACGGTGGTTATAACGTCGCCGGTAGAGGTCAGCTCCTGGCGATACTGGCACTTGTCGGCAGTTCCGGTGATGGATTCAAAGCCGTCCCTTGTGCCGCTGCCGCCTTCGCGACCGATGAGCACCACTTCGGCATCATTACCGCCAACGTCCTTCCAGTTGGTGATTTCGCCGGTGTAAAGCTTGGCAATGGTTTCAAGGTCAAGATTGTTTACAGGGTTTTCCGGGTTTACTATTATGGCAATGCCGTCATATGCAAGTACGGTTTCCTTAAGCCCTTCGGCCTTCTCGTCGTCCTTCAGGCTTCTGCTGGAAAGGCCGATATCGCAGCGGCCTTCAAGCACGGCCTTTATGCCGGAGCCTGAGCCGGTTGGATTGTAAGTGAACGTTGTGCCCTGGTTGTTCGCCATGAACGATTCGCCAAGCGCGCCTATCACCTTTTCCATGGACGTTGAGCCATCCGTTGAAACGCTGCCGCCCGCGCTGCCGTTATCGGATGCGCAGCCCGCAAACATAGCCGCCGCAGTTATCGCGGCAAGTACGATCATCATAATCTTCTTCATAATTCTTATCTCCTTTCGGTTCCTTCAAATCATTTTCTTTATGGTTATAGGATACTCAATCCATGTAAAATCAAAAAGAAATGTTATGTAAAATCCATGTCAAATCGCATGGCCTTGACAAGCTGCTGTCAATGTGTGTATAATGTAAGCAACGTTTGTTGCGCAAACTGCGTTACTTAATAAGGAGGCTGCCTGAATGGAGGCGCTTAGCGTAAAAGGATTATGCAAGGAATACCCTTCCTTCAGCCTAAAGGATATTTCCTTTTCGGTTGAACAGGGCACTATAATGGGCTTTATCGGCCGCAACGGCGCGGGAAAGACCACCACGCTCAAATCAATACTCAATTTGGTGCATCCAAGCCGCGGAGAGATACGCTTTTTCGGCATGGAACTTGAAAAGAACGAGCTGGAGATAAAAAAACAAATAGGCTTCGTTTCCGGCGGCGTAGATTACTATGTAAAAAAGAAAATCAAGACTATAACCAACGTTACGCGCCGCTTTTACGATGATTGGGACGAGCAGGCGTACCGCCGCTATATGGCGCAATTTGAATTGGACGAGAACAAAACGCCTGATCAGCTTTCCGCCGGCATGAAGGTGAAATATGCTCTCACGCTTGCACTGAGCCACAGGGCGAAGCTGCTTATACTCGATGAACCAACAAGCGGGCTTGACCCCGTATCGCGCGACGATCTGCTGGATGTCTTTCTTTCGCTTCAGCGCGAAGGCGTAAGCATACTTTTCTCCACGCATATAACAAGCGATCTTGACCGCTGCGCGGATTCAATAACATATATACGCCGCGGGGAGATCGCCGCAAGCATGCCGCTTGAGCAGTTCCTTGGGCAGTATATGGCCGCAGAGATAGAAGCTGATGCAATTCCCGCCGATATAAGCGCGCTGCTCATAGGTGCAAAGCCCGCCAAGCGCGGCTATACCGCCATAGTGAATAAGCGGGACGCGGCAAAGATGCCCGCGTTTGTGCGCCTTACCCCGGCCGATCTTGAAACGGCCATGATACATCTTGAAAAGGAGTGAAAGCCATGCTGTCAAAGCTGTTGTATAAGGAATTTAAGCTTGCCCTGCATCCGGCGGCGGTGCTTTTTCTGCTGCTGAGCTCAATGATGCTTATTCCGAATTATCCAATGTATGTGCTGTTTTTCTATAACACGCTGGGCATATTCTTCATCTGCCTCAGCGGACGCGAAAATCACGACTTTGCATATTCCCTCTCCCTGCCCATAAGGAAGCGGGACGCCGTGCGCGCGCGCATTGTGTTCGCCGTTATATTGCAGCTTGCGCAGTGCGTATTGGCGGTTGGCTTCATGTTCATCCGCCGCGCCATAGGCATCGGCGCAAACGAATCCGGAATGGACCCGAACGTTGTTTTTTTCGGGCTCAGCTTCATAATGCTCGCCGTCTTTAACTATGTTTTCTTCACCGGCTATTTTTCGCAGCCTGATAAGGTCGGCCGTGTATTCGCCCGCGCAAGCATAGTAACGTTTGTGTACATTGGCATTGCGGAAGCCTGTACGTTTGCCGTTCCGTTCTTCCGCGATGTGCTCGATACGCCAGATCCCGAAAACATGAGTGTAAAATTCATCGTACTCGCTATAGGCGCGGTGATATACGGGCTTACATCATATGTAGTGTATCGCATATCCGCGAAGAAATTCGAAGCGCTTGATATGTAAAATTAAATCTTCATACAGAAAAGAGACAGCCGCAGGACTGTCTCTTTTTATGTTTAATTATGCGTTTCAGGCTTTGAGCGCTGCTTCGATGGTGTCTATCAATTCCTTGGCGGCAAGCGTTGGCGGCATTTCCCCGCTCATTACCTGCCCGCTCAGTTCGTCCATGCATTTCTGCACGCGCGGATTTGAATAGATCATTGTGCGGATATAATCATCCGTCATGCTCTTTACCCATTCCATGGTCTGCGATCCGCGGCGGGATTCAAGCACGCCCGTGCGGCGCGTCTGCTTGATAAAGCCGAGTATAACGTTCCATATGCCCTCTACGCCTTCGCCCGTTATGGCGGAGCATGTGTATGCTCCCGTGGTCCAGCCTTCGGTCGCGGGGCGCAGATATCTTAGCACCTGCTCATATTCAGCCCTGGCGGCCTGCGCGCGGGTTTTATTGTCCCCGTCGGCCTTATTGACCAAAATAGCATCCGCCGTTTCGATAACGCCTTTCTTTATGCCCTGAAGGTCGTCCCCCGCGCCGGCAATGGTTATAACAAGGAAAAAGTCCACCATTGCGCGCACTGAGGTTTCGTTCTGCCCAACGCCCACGGTTTCAACAAGAATGGTATCGAATCCTGCCGCTTCGCAAAGGAGCTTGGTTTCGCGGCTTTTGCGCGTTACCCCGCCCAATGTGCCGCCGGAAGGAGACGGACGTATGAACGCTTCGTTCCTTCTTGAAAGGCGTTCCATGCGCGTTTTGTCGCCCAGTATGCTGCCGCGTGAGATGCTGCTTGTCGGGTCCACGGCAAGCACAGCAACCTTCCTCCCCTTATCGCAAAGCATATTGCCGAAGCACTCTATAAACGTGCTTTTACCGGCCCCGGGCACGCCCGTTATGCCAACGCGTACGCTGTTACCGGTATAGGGCAAAATGCGACGGATTATTTCCTGCCCCAATGCGAAATGCTTTTCGGAATTGCTTTCCACGATGGTTATGGCCTGCGCCAAAATGCGGCGGTTGCCGCTGAGCACGCCATGAACATACTCCTCCACGCTCATCTGTTTACGCGAAAAGGGGCGGGGCGCAGTTTCCTGCACTCCGCTGCCTTCTATCCCCGGCATAACGCTGGAAGCGAATTCGCTCCCCGCACCGTCCGGAGTCCATTCGGGTTTATAGTTTTCCTTGTTCTCTGCCATTTTTATTTGGTGTAGCCAAGGCGCTCGTTAAGCTTATTGAGCATTTCTTCCGCGGCCTCGGGTATGCGGGTGCCGGGCCCGAATATGCAAGCCGCGCCGGCCTTATACAGGAAATCGTAATCCTGCGGCGGGATAACGCCGCCCGCTATTACCATTATGTCCTCGCGGCCAAGCTTCTTCAGCTCTTCCATCAGCTGCGGCAGCAGCGTCTTGTGTCCGGCGGCAAGGGAACTCATGCCAACGATATGCACGTCGTTATCCACGGCGTCGCGCGCGGTCTCGGCAGGGGTCTGGAACAGGGGACCTACGTCCACGTCAAAGCCCATGTCCGCATAAGCGGTAGCGACTACCTTGGCGCCGCGGTCGTGACCATCCTGGCCCATCTTGGCAACCATTATGCGAGGACGGCGGCCTTCGCGCTTTTCGAATTCATCGGTCATCTTCCTTACGCGCTCTATCGCGGCGGTATCGGAAGATTCCTTGGAATATACGCCGGAAATGGAGCGTATAACGGCTTTATGGCGGCCGCAGACCTTTTCTACTGCCATAGATATCTCTCCTAGGCTTGCGCGCGCACGGGCGGCCTCAACGGCCAGTTCAAGCAGATTGCCTTCGCCCGTTTCAACGGACTTGGTGATCGCGTCAAGGCACTGCTGAACCTTTTCATTGTCGCGATTGGCGCGCAGCTTATTCAGCCTTGCTATCTGCGCCTCGCGCACGGCGGTGTTGTCAACTTCAAGAATGTCTATTGCATCCTCGTGCTCAAGCTGCATATAGTTCAGGCCGACTATATTCTCGCGGCCGGAGTCTATGCGGGCCTGACGGCGCGCGGCGGCTTCTTCTATTCTCATCTTGGGCAGGCCGGTTTCTATTGCCTTGGCCATGCCGCCCAGCTTTTCAACTTCCTGTATATGGCCCCATGCACGCTTTATCAGCTCATCGGTCAGGGCTTCAACATAGTATGAACCGCCCCAAGGATCAACCACCTTGCAAACGCGAGTCTCGTCCTGAATATAAAGCTGAGTATTTCTTGCTATGCGCGCGGAGAAGTCCGTGGGCAGGGCAATGGCTTCGTCAAGGGCGTTGGTATGCAGGCTCTGCGTATGGCCAAGCGCGGCAGCCATGGCTTCCATGCAGGTACGGCCAACGTTGTTGAACGGATCCTGCGCGGTAAGGCTCCAGCCGGAGGTCTGGCAATGCGTCCTCAACGCCATGGACTTATCAAGCTTCGGCCCGAATTCCTTTATTATCTTGGCCCACAGCACGCGGCCCGCGCGCATTTTGGCAACCTCCATAAAGTAATTCTTGCCCATGCCCCAGAAGAAGGACAGGCGGGGCGCGAACGCATCTATATTCAGTCCGGCGGCGATACCGGTGCGGATGTATTCAAGGCCGTCCGCAAGGGTGTAACCAAGCTCTATATCCGCGGTTGCACCGGCTTCCTGAATATGGTAGCCGGAGATGGAGATGGAGTTGAACTTGGGCATATATTTTGCGGTATAAGCGAAAATATCGCCAATTATGCGCATGGAGGTCTTTGGAGGATAGATGTAAGTATTCCTCACCATGAACTCCTTGAGTATGTCGTTCTGTATGGTACCGGCCAGCTTGGACTTATCAACGCCCTGCTCTTCGGCAGCCAAAATGTAGAACGCCATTATGGGCAGCACCGCGCCGTTCATGGTCATTGAAACGGACATCTGGTCAAGCGGAATGCCCTTGAACAGTATTTCCATATCCAGTATGGAATCAACGGCAACGCCGGCCTTACCAACGTCGCCAACCACTCTGGGATGATCGGAATCGTAGCCGCGGTGGGTAGCAAGGTCAAACGCTATTGAAAGGCCCTTCTGACCGGCGGCAAGGTTGCGCCTATAAAATGCATTGGATTCTTCCGCGGTGGAGAAGCCTGCGTATTGGCGAACGGTCCACGGACGGGTGACGTACATTGTGGGGTACGGCCCACGGAGGAAAGGTGGCAGACCGGCGGTGTAACCGGTGTGCACGGCGTCCTTAATGTCCGCACGGGTATAGTTGGGCTGAACGTCTATCTGCTCCATGGTATGGGTGACCAGTTCTTCAACGCTCATGCCGGTTTCGGCCTTAACGCGCGCGGCCCACTGCTCCTTTGTTTCCTTTTCAATGCAGGGAGCGGTAAAATCTACTTTCGAAAAATCGGGTCTTGTGCTCATATCAGCCTATCCCCCTCTCGGACTGTATCTTTTTAAGTATCTCAAGGCAGTTTGCTTTAACGTGAATGTATTCATCCACGCCCGCCTCGTCATAGCTGGGCTTGAACTCTGCCGCAGGTGCGCCCGCAAGCATAACCAGCATATTCGGCGCCTTTTCCTTTATGCCCTTTGCAATGGCGGGAACAAGCTCCGGATAAGTATCATCGGTGGAGCAGATAACAGCCACGTCCGCGCCGCTTTCCACCGCCGCCTTAACGGCGCAGTTGGGGCATTCAAATCCATCGTTGCCAATAACGTTTATGCCGCCCACCTCAAGAAACCCGCGCGAGAAATCCGCCCTGGCCTTATGCTGGGGGATCGGCCCCATGTTCACAAGGAACGCGCTCAGACGCTTGCCAGTCTTTTCCGCCGCATCGTCGGTAGCCTTGCGCAGCGCTTCAAACTGCTCCGTCCAGCGGTGCTGTTCGATTGGTTCAATGTGCATGGCCATGCTGCCGCTGCAGCAGGGCTGTCCAGCGGGCTTTGCAGCCCTTTCGAGCGGCTTTTCGGTCATGTTGGCATACATATTGGTGCCCACGGCCCTGTCCGCACGGGTAGCCAGCTTCTTAAAGCGCTCGTTGAGCACCTTTTTAACTTCGGCCTGTATTTCGCCCTTTTCAAGCATGGCATACATGCCGCCGTTAGCCTCTATTTCCTTAAATTTATCGGATATCGCCTTTATCAGCTCTCCGGTAAGGGTTTCAACATACCAGCTTCCGCCTGCGGGATCCACAGGATGCAGCAGGTCGAATTCCTCGCGCAGCATAAGCTGCAGATTGCGCGCTATCCTCTTGCTGGTTTCATCGCTTTCGCCGATGGCTTCATCAAGCGTAGAAACGCTCATGGCGTTTATTCCGCCAACAACGCCGGAGAAAGCTTCCGTGGTGGTACGCAGAATATTTACATAGGGATCAAACACCGTTTTGGTGAACGCGGAAGTGCGGGCGTAAACGTCCGCCTTGGCGGCCTCGTCACCCGCGCCGTATGCGCGCGCCATGCGCGCGTACACAACGCGCATCGCCCTAAGCTTGGCTATTTCCATGAAGAAGTTGGAACCGAGGGACACGGAAAGGCGAATGCTCTTAGCCGCATCGTCCGCACTTATGCCGCGCTCCATCATAGCGGCGATATAATCGCTGGCGGTGGCTATAACATAAGCCGCTTCCTGCACGGCAGTAGCGCCGCCGTTGGCGTATACGTTGCCGTCCGCTATAACGGTGCGCAGCTTGGGTGCATTCTCCTTGGCGAACTTTACGGATTCCGCCATGTCGTCATACGCCTTTTCAAGCGTTTTGCCTATGCCGCCGCGCAGCGCTATCATGCCGATGGGGTCCGCGCCGAAGCAGCCTTCCGCCTTATCAAAGTCCTTAACGGCGGCCTTGGCAAGCTTCAGCTTGCTTATGGCGGAGCCGCCTGCGGTTACGTGCAGGCCGGCCGCGGGCAGCACAACGCCTTCAAACAGCTTTGCCATGTCCGCTTCGTTTTCTACCTTTACGCCGCCGCACAGCTTAACGTTAACGGCGGTAGCGCCGCGGTCAAGCTCATGCAGTATTTGCTTATTGGCCGTCTCCGGTTCAACTGCGGTTATCTCCTGCGCTATCGCCCAAGGGTGATCCATGTAGCCCGCGGGATCGGTGCCGCGCAGATAGTCGCCCTCGCCGGGGCGTTCGGGGTTGGCGGAATAGTCCGCATCGGTATATATGGGCTTAAGGGTTATGCCCTCATATGTTTTGGTGAGCAGCTTTTTATCAAAATCCGCACCCTTGAGCGATTCTATCGCCGCGGCCTTCCATTCGTCATATGTAGGCACGGGGAATTCGTCAAGAGACGGCCTAGTGAACTGGTTTTCTTCGTTTGCCATTGTATAAATATCCTCCTTGGCTTAAACGGGGAAATTGCCGTGCTTCTTTTCGGGACGGGTTTCCTTTTTGCTTTCAAGCATGGCAAGGGCGCTGGCTATATGCACGCGGGTAAGCGCGGGCTCTATAACGTCGTCCACAAAGCCGCGGGACGCCGCCTGATAAGGATTGGCAAAGTTCTTGCGGTATTCCTCTATCATCTGCTTGCGGGTCTCCTGCGGGTTCTCGCTGGCCTCTATTTCCTTGCGGTAAACTATGTTGGCCGCGCCGTCCGGACCCATAACGGCTATTTCCGCCGTGGGCCATGCGAACACCATGTCCGCGCCAAGGTCCTTGGAGCACATTGCAAGATATGCTCCGCCGTAGGCCTTGCGGGTAACAACGGTTATCTTGGGGCAGGTAGCCTCGGAATAGGCATAGAGCATCTTCGCGCCGTGGCGGATTATTCCGCCGTATTCCTGGTTCACGCCGGGCAGGAAGCCGGGAACGTCAACAAAGGTGATGAGCGGTATATTGAAGCTGTCGCAGAAGGAGATGAACCTTGCGGCCTTATCGGAAGCATTTATATCCAGGCTGCCGGCCATAACGGTGGGCTCGTTGGCCAGTATGCCAACGCTCTTTCCGCCAACGCGGCCAAAGCCGGTTATCATGTTCTTTGCATAGTAGGGCTGCACCTCGAAGAAGTCGCCGTCGTCAACAACGCTCTTTATAACGGTCTTCATTTCGTAAGCCTTGTTGCTGCTTTCGGGCATTATCTCGTTCAGGTTTTCGCATACCCTGTTCACATCGTCTCCTGAGTACCTTACAGGGGCGCTCTCGCGGTTGGAAGAAGGCAGGAAGCTTACAAGGCGCCTTATGCCCTCAAGCGTCTGATATTCGTCGGGATATACAAAGTGCGCCACGCCGGACTTCTGGTTATGCACCATTGCGCCGCCAAGGGCTTCGCTGGTGACTTCCTCGCGGGTAACGGTCTTTATTACCTGCGGGCCGGTTATGAACATGTAAGAGGTCTTATCGGACATGAATATGAAGTCCGTAAGTGCGGGGGAATACACCGCGCCGCCCGCGCAGGGGCCCATTATGGCCGAAATCTGCGGCACCACGCCGGATGCAATGGTATTGCGGAAGAAAATGTTGCCGTAACCGGAAAGCGCGTCAACGGCTTCGGGTATCCTTGCTCCGCCGCTGTCGTTAAGGCCTATTACGGGCGCGCCCATTTTAAGCGCAAGGTCAAGCACCTTGCATATCTTCTTTGCATGCATTTCGCCCAGCGAACCGCCTACAACGGTGAAGTCCTGCGCGAAAACATACACGAGCCTGCCGTCTATCATGCCGTAACCGGTAACCACGCCGTCGCCGGGGGCCTTGGCGTCGTAGCGGCTTTCAACGAATGCGTCAAGCTCAACAAAGCTGCCCTGATCCAGCAGGTAGTTCAGCCTTTCGCGGGCGGTCAGCTTGCCGGAATCATGCTGCTTGGCTATGCGCTTCTCTCCACCGCCGGCAGCGATCTTGTCTTTCTTTTCGTAAAGCAGATCTATCTTGTTTCCCATCTGTTTTTCTCCTTAATTTATGTTGTACCTGATATCTTTTATTTTCTTTCGGTAAGCTCCAGCAGCACGCCCGCGGACGCCTTGGGGTGCATGAAGGCTATGCTTGCTCCGCCCGCTCCGTAACGGGAGGCGTTATCTATCATGCGGAAGCCCTTTTCCTGCATTTCGGCTATGGCAGCCTTTATATCGGGAACGCGGATAGCAATATGCTGTATGCCGGTGCCCTTCTTTTCTATGAACTTAGCTATTGGGCCGTCCTCGGTGGTGCTTTCAAGCAGCTCCAGCTCGCTGTCTCCGCAGGGATAGAACTCCACGCGCACCTGCTGCTCCTTAACTTCCTCTATGCCGGTGCTCTTAAGGCCGAGCGCCTCATAAAACGGCCTCATTTCGTCAAGGCTGTTTACCGCTATACCTACATGGTCGATCCTGAGTGGTTCCATACTGTACCGTCCTTTCTATGCGTTAAAGCAGAATATATCTATGCTATAATTCTACACTATTTTTCTTCGTTTGGGTATACATATCCCACCTGTCGATTTTTCAACAGGTGGGATATGGTAATTTTACTTGTTAAGCAGCTCGTCTGCAAACCTGAAGCCGGCTTCCGCGCACTTCATGTTCTTTTCTATGAAGCGGGGGAACTGCTCCTTGAGCGATTCAAGCGCGCTCTCGCGCCTTACAAGGCCGGTATAGCCAACCAGGAAGGATACGGCTATAACGTTTGCGCCCTGGGGATTTATCTCATGCGCGGCATGCAGAATGGGAACCTTTATAACGTTCTTGCCGCTGCCGTCGGTATGCATGGAAGAATCCACGAATATGACCGTTTTATCGTCCGCCGCAAGGCCATAGGTCTTGAATGCGTCGTCCGTGAGGCACAGCAGGTAATCCGGTGTGGTCGCCTTGGGATAATCGATAGGCTCCTCGCTTATTACCACTTCTGCTTTGGAGGAGCCGCCGCGGGCTTCGGGGCCGTAGCTCTGGCTCTGTATGGCATACTTGCCGTCGTGCACGGCGGCCGCGGCCAATATTATACCGGCAGAGATTATGCCCTGTCCGCCGGAACCGCTGAAACGGAATTCAATACGCTTACCCATTATTTCTTTCCTCCGGCCTTCATAATTACTTCATCATAAGCCTCGGTATATTCCTTGGCTTCCTTGTTAACAAATTCGCCTATGACGAACGGCTTGTCGTATTCCGTTACGCCGGGCTTAAGCATGGTGCAGTCGTCGCGCAGCCTTTCCATCATGGATACAGCATCGCCGATCTTGTTCCTGCGGCCGTAATAGGTGGGGCAGGTGGACAGGCACTCAACAACGGAGAAGCCCTTATGCTCTATTGCATGCTTTATATAATTCTTTGTCTGCATCGCATGATACACGCTGCCGCGGGCAACATAGGTCGCGCCTGCGCCGCCGGCCAGATTCACCAAATCGAACGGGCGGTCGATATTGCCGTAAACGGCGGTGGTGGCGAACTTACCGGTAGGAGTCATGGGCGAGAACTGGCCGCTGGTCATGCCGTAGATGCAGTTGTTGACTACCACAAGCGTTATATCAACATTCCTGCGGCAGGCATGGATAAAGTGGTTGCCGCCTATTGCGGTGGCGTCGCCGTCGCCGGAGATTACTATAACATGAAGATCGGGGTTAGCCATCTTTATGCCGGTAGCAAACGGAAGCGCGCGGCCGTGCGCAGTGTGCAGGGTATCGAAATCCATGTATCCGGGTGCGCGGGAGGAGCAGCCTATACCAGAGACTATAACGGTCTTGTCGCGGTCAAGGCCCAGCTCATCTATGGCGCGGATTATGTTTCCCATCACGATGCCGTTGCCGCAACCGGGGCACCAGATATGGGGCATATGGGACTCTCTGAGGTAATCTTGTACGTTCGTCATTTTGAAATCACCGCCATTACGTCGTTGTAAAGTTCTTCGGTCTTGAACAGCTCGCCGGAAGCCTTAGCTATCAGGCTGACCTTGGCCTTGCCTTCGGTGTAGCGTTCAACCTCGCCCACATACTGGCCAAGGTTCATTTCGGGAACGATTATGTTCTTCACGTTCTCGTTAAGCAGGGACTGATATTCCGTCTTGGGGAACGGCCAAAGCATCTTCACGGTGAAAAGGCCCGCCTTGATGCCTTCGCTGCGCAGCCGCTTGACTATGTTCATGGAAGTCCTGGCCACGGAACCGTACGCCACGAATATATGCTCTGCATCGTCGGTCATGTACTTTTCGTTTATGGCGAAGTTGGGATCGTTCTCCTTCACCTTGCCGTTTATGCGCGCCATCAGCTTTTCATGCACAGCGGGGGTGTTGGTGGGGAAGCCGGTCTCGCCATGGGAAAGGCCGGTCACGTGGAAGTGATAGCCTTCGCCGTAGGCTGCCATCGGGGAAACCATGCTGCCTTCTTCAACCTTGTAGGGCAGATAGTCCTTGCTGGGCGCTTCGGCGGGATGCACGCGGTCAACAACTTCGTAATCGTCTTCCAGCGCAACGCCCTCGCGCATATGCGCAATGACCTCATCCGTCATCAGCAGCACGGGCGTGCGGTACATTTCCGCAAAGTTGAACGCCTTTATGGTCAGCTCATACATTTCCTTAACGGAGCTGGGACAAAGGGTTATCATCGGGTGGTCGCCGTGCGTACCCCAGCGGGCCTGCATCACGTCGCCCTGTGCAGGGGAGGTGGGAAGGCCGGTGGAGGGACCTGCGCGCATTATCATGGCAACAACTATGGGCAGCTCCGCCATGGCAGCGTAGCCTATAAGCTCCTGCTTAAGGGAGAAGCCCGGGCCGCTGGTGGCAGTCATTGCCTTTTTGCCGGCCAGGCTTGCGCCGCAAACGGCCGCTATGGATGCGATCTCGTCCTCCATCTGGAGGAACTTGCCGCCTACTTTGGGGAGCAGTATGCTGGACTGCTCAGCTATTTCCGAGGAAGGGGTTATGGGGTAACCCGCAAAAAGACGCATGCCCGCCTTTATTGCGCCCATAACGCAGGCTTCATTGCCCTGCAGCAGAATTGCCTTGCTCATTTGTCGCCCTCCTTAATCACTTTGATCGCCAAATCAGGGCAGCGCAGCTCACACATATAGCAGGCTATGCATTCATCCTGATTAACCACCGTGGCCTTCTCCGTTTCTTCGTCAAGGCCAAGCACCTTCTTGGGGCAGAACGCCGCGCATATGCCGCAGCCCTTGCACCATTTCCGGTTGATTTCGATTCTGTTCATCAATACAAACCTCTGCAATCATTTTGGGCAGAGCGTACAGTACCAACTCCGCCATGTATGATTGTACTGCATATCCGTTAAAATGTCTACAAATTTTTTATATTTTTATTCATTCATGATAGCTGACGGCGTTTTTAGCCAAATGCATAATTTTAGCTTATTTCTCTGGATTTTAGTATTTTCGGCTCCACGGATTCCCGTATTCTTGTATCCTTGTATACAGCATAATTATTTTATATTTTGGTATAATTATGCATTATTTTTTACAGCGAAACAAAATGCGGCAGCAACATAAGTTGCCGCCGCAAAGCAAATCATACGTTCAGTTTTATCAATAATTGTCGGCCTTTATTTCAAAGTAAGCCTTGGGGTGCGCGCACACGGGGCAAACCTCCGGTGCCTTGGTGCCGATGTGTATATGGCCGCAGTTGCTGCATTTCCAAACAACTATGCCATCCCGCTCGAACACCTTGCCGTTTTCAATGTTCTCTATCAGCTTATTGTAGCGTTCTTCGTGTTCCTTCTCTATCTTGCCTACCGCCTCGAACAGATACGCAATGTGGTCAAAGCCTTCTTCCTTGGCCACGGCCGCAAACTGGGCATACATATCCGTCCATTCATAGTTTTCGCCTGCAGCAGCATCCTTCAGGTTTGTCAGCGTATCAGGCACCTTGCCGTCGTGCAGCAGCTTGAACCACATTTTTGCATGTTCCTTTTCGTTGCCGGCGGTTTCTTCGAATATGGCGGCTATTTGGTTATAGCCTTCCTTCTTGGCGGCGGACGCATAGTAGGTATACTTATTCCTGGCCTGGCTTTCGCCCGCAAACGCAGCCATCAGATTCGCTTCGGTCTTGCTTCCCTTGAGTTCCATTTTTAATTTTCTCCCTTCAATTTTTACTGTTATTTTATAGTATGTCTTTTTCAGTGGTATCCATTCTGCCGCAATTTTCCGCACCGTGCGCATATTCCGGAAAACAACATGCTCACGCCGTCCACATATATGTCGCGCTGCGCATTGGCTGCCGCGCAAACATCCGGCAGCGGCACCATTATATCAAACATTCTGCCGCAGCAGGAGCATACGGCGTGGTTATGATGCACAATGTTGCCATCGAACCTGTCCGCCCCGTTCGGATTAGAAATTTTGAGCACCTTGCCCGCAGCCGCAAGCTGATTAAGGTTGCGATACACGGTTGCAATGCTTATGTTCGGGTCCTGCCCCTTCACCATCTCGTGCAGCTCGTCCGCCGTGGGATGAACAGGATTCGTCCTGAGCGTGTTCAGTATTATTTCCCTCTGCCGGGAGTAGATCATGCGCTTTCCTCCTCTTTCAATATTAGTAACAGTTCTTAATCTTATTATATTTATTTTTTGTGTAATGTCAAGATGAAATTTGCAAAATATCTGTTTTTCGCCTGCCAGAATAATAAAGATCCCCCCGCATAGCGGGGGGTATTTCGGTTTCGGGCATAGCCCTA
>ERZ857840.976-NODE-976-length-35941-cov-5.108789_pt1 | contig 35941 bp, 38 predicted proteins | sample MGYA00519760_ERZ857840 | MGnify/ENA primary metagenome ERZ857840 (study PRJEB31778, sample SAMEA3449371) | human gut metagenome | biome: human gut; feature: human-associated habitat; material: faeces | place: United Kingdom | collected 2010/2012 ... | reverse complement strand
CCACGTCCGCTATGTCTCTTTCTATATGTCCTATTTCATTTTACAATGAACCATTATTTTATTTTTCCTTGCGCCGCAACGATTTTCAGTCGTTGACAAGTTCGAATCCATTGCCGGTATAACGATAAAGATGCGCAAGACCGTCGCAGTGCGGATATTTTCCCTGATGCTCGGAAAGGTAATAAAGACCGTTGTCAAGAGGCTGAAAGCCATAGGGGGTGGAAATCTTGTATTTCTCGGTATAACCCGAAATGTCTATTTTCACCTTAAAGAGAAAATCCTTGACCTGATACGGCTTGTCCGGACCGTAAACAGTAATCCACATGCAATCAAGCATCGGGTCATAGGAAAGGTTCTGGATACCGAAGGGAGTGTTGCCCACCTCAAATGTGTGGAGCTTCACAAACTCAAAGTCAAGGGTATGCTCCAGTATCGCCTGGTTGACATACTGTTCACCGGTTTCGATACTGCAGGCAATAAAAACATGACCGTGAGCGACGGTTATACCGTCAATGCCGTTGAGCCCGAACGGGTTTTCTCCCTTTGTCGTTTCGGTCATATATTTGATTTCCTTCTGATCGAGCAGGTTCAGCTCCTCGTCGAATATATCGACAACATAGCTTGTCCATGCGTTCCACGGGTCACCGGGCTTCGGAGTGCCGAGCAATGTGCCGAACACTCTGCCTTCATAAAAGCAGATATCACCGAGATGACCGCCGAAGACCCTTACGCGCTTCAGTTCATTTCCCTCAAGGTCGGTTTTGATTATATAGTCAGTGCAGGAAAAATACATGACTCCCTTTTCAAGATCGGTGGCAAAGCCCTGCATATGGCAAGGAAAATCCTTGATGTGAATGGCATTTTTAAGCATAATTATTCTCCGAATCTATATTCTGTAACCGAACGGAACGTGCTGCCGCCGCGAAGTGTACACTGCGGGAAAGCCGGATGATTCGGTGTGTCGGGATAAAACCCGGTTTCCATTGCGATACCGCTGTTTCTGCCGTAGTATCCGCCGGTTTCCTGAAGAAAATTGCCGGAATAGATCTGGATCCCCGGCATATCTGTGGTGCAGCTCATGCTTATTCCGGTCACCGGTGAAAAAAGCCTTGCTTTTCCCGACAGCACAAACGTATGGTCATATCCGCCGCATATTTCAAGCTGCGGATGCGATGAATTTATATCACTGCCGACCGATTTTGATTTTCTGAAATCAAACGGTGTACCGTCGACACATTCCGGTTTCCCGAAAGGTATCAGTTTTTCATCAACGGGAATGAATTCATCCGCCTCAATCATGAGCTCGTGGTCAAGTATCGTACCGCCGCCGCTCAGGTTGAAATAGGAATGATTTGTCGGGTTGAAAACCGTATCGGCATCGGAATCGGCGTCGTATGCGATACAAAGTGCACTTCCGCGCAGCGAATATGTCACCGTCACGTTCATATTGCCGGGGTAGCCCTCTTCTCCGTCGGTGAGTCTCAGCGCCAGCTTCACGCTGTCGTGTCTGACCTCGACAGGTGTGAAGATACGCTTGTCCATTCCGACTACACCGCCGTGAATATGTCCTCTTCCCTTTTCGTTACAGCCGACATTGTATTCCCTGCCGTCAATCTCAAAGCGACCGCAGGCAATACGGTTTGCATATCTGCCGACAGTCGCACCGAGATATCCGCCGTTTTTCCGGTATTCTGCCTCGGTCTCATAACCGAGGACAACGTTTGTGTCTTTATATATGAGCTTTTGCAATGTTGCACCGTAAAGGAGGACATGAGCCTCCAATACGGTGTTTTTTATTACGATCTTCGTATCCATCGACTATCTGTCTTTTCTGGACACGTATTTTTCCTTGATGTAAAGGTGCAGGTCGTCGTAAAGCGAGCGGCACTCGGCATCGGATGAATGGCAGGCGTTATAGAAGTCGCCGGGTACGCCGCCCTGATAATACATCTTGACTGAATGCATATATCCTGTTTCTGCGCCGCAGTCCATGTAATCCTTGAATTTGTTGATGTGGAAAGGGTCATCGCCGTGGAGGAACGATTCCATTTCAACGCACATACCGAGCTTCTTTGTGATATCCGCATTGTCGTAGAGACGGGAAACGGGGATCTTGTCGTTGAAGGCATAGTTCGGCTGCATGCACGCGATATCGAAGCCGACTTCCTGCCAATCGGCAAAGCCGCCTGCCTGATACCACGGAATCCAGAAGAACTTCATACCGTGAGAATGTACAAGGTCACGCGCATAGGCAATGAGGTCAAGCTCATGCTCATCGGCGAAAGCGATGCTTTCCTCGAACCAGTAGAAACCGCCGAGGACAGTGTTCTTTGTATGCTTTTCGTTGTAGCGGCGGATGTATTCTTCAACAGCCCACTTGATCGCAGTCTTTCTGTCTTCGATCTTTGTGAAGTTGAGACACTTTCCGCTTCCGTCAAGATCGCCGAACGAGGTTGATGTCGTAAAGGTGTACAGAAGGCTGAAGAACACATGGACTTTATAGTCGGGAAGGTCCAGCTCGTCCTTGACTCTGCCTACGGTTTTGTCAAGAGCTTCAAGGTTTCTGCCCTTTGCAAAGCAGTTATCGATATAATAATGCCAGCCTTCGGCGGTTTTCGCGTTGTCGGCATAGTTGAAGGCAGTATAGGGCAGATAGAGATAAGCATCGAACATCGTGTCCTTTATCTTCATATCCTTATCAAGATATGCGACGTAGGGCAGATACTGCTCCTCCGTTATGAATCCCTCTCCGTTTTTGACTCTGTCCTTAGGAAGGCAGTTATAGGACAGGAGAAGATTGTGAACACCGAGTAAAGCGTCATAATCGGGATATTTGTTATAAATTGTCTGCTTTGCGACCGATTCGGCTTCGGAAGCGACGATATCCTTTGCATTTTCCGGGATCTCAGTGCAGCCGTAGGCGGAAAGTCTGCCGCACCAGACATGGCAGGCGACATCGAACTTGAAACGGACATAAAGCGCCTTACGCGGAACTTCAAGTTCAATACGTTTGGTGACGATATCCTTTTCAAATACGCAGGTGAGACGCGAATCGCGGCTGACGACTTCCCAATCCTTTCCGTTTTCGGAAAGCAGAATAAACAGCTTGCGGGGCGGACGGACGGCGATGGATTCGTCGCGGAGGAAGCAAACCTCAAAGCGGTTGATAGCGGAAAGGTTGTCCAGACGGAAGGTCACCGTTCTGTCGATACCTCTTGTGAAATGGAACCACGCAGGCGATGTGTACGTCGCGCTGTAATCGATCATGCCGTCGGTGAGAGCGGGGTTGGACAACGGGCTGTTGTAGTAATCGGTCTTGTTGTCGTCGGGAAGCGGAACAAGCTCCTCTATGCTTATGGGTGCTTTGCCGAGAAGCAGGTCGCGGTTTTCTCTTGACGCACCTTCTGCGGCAATATACTTCGAAGGGCAGGAAATGAATTCAACTTCTTTATTTGCTGTGTAATATGACATTTTATTAATCACACTCCTTTGAACCCATTATACTGACTGAGCCGCGTTTGTCAAGCAAAACATTTCGAAAATAAAAATACTTTATCGCCGCGCAAATAAAAATACTCTTCTTACCTCTTGACATAACTGAAATAAACACTATAATAAGTAGGAAATTCATTGATTAAAAAGGGTAGCGCCATGTTCATACTGCTGTTTTTGTTCTGGCTTATGATGATGGGCAGCATAACGACCGAGATCGTCATATTCGGTCTGCTCATCTCAGCCGCGATATATTTTCTGATGTACAAGCTCTTCGGAATCACACCGAAAAAAGAACTCAGATACATATCCCTGGCATGGTACGCGCCGATGTTCCTGTTCCTGATGCTCCGGGAAGTCATAAAAGCAAATCTCGCGGTTTTGAAAGTTATTTTCAGCGGCACGAAGCATCCCGAATCGGTCATCGTGACCCGTCGATTCCCGCTCGTCACAGAATTTGCCCGCAATGTACTTGCAAATTCCATAACACTGACTCCGGGTACGATCTCCGTCGAGGTCACCGGCGATGTTTTCACCGTTCACGGTCTTGAATCATCTTTTGCGGACGGACTTGATGACTGGGTAGTTTTAAAATTTCTCATGAAAATTGAAAGGAAGCTCGGATATGACTCCCGAAACGCTTGAATATTACATACTTCTCGGTCTCCTCATAGTCGTCGGCGTGTGCATGCTTCTGTCGCTTGTACGTTGTATATGCGGTCCGAAAATCGGCGACCGCATCATTGCGGTGAACATGACCAACACACTTGCGGTGATTGCGATTGCGGACCTTGCCGTGATGGGCGGAGAGGGATATCTCGCCGATGTGTGCCTTATATACGTGATGATCGGTTTCCTCGCCGTCGTTGCACTCTGCCGTGTATTCATAAAGCGTGCGCGCAGGGAGGATTACAAATGAATGCAGCATATATTCCCGTAATTCTTGCCGGAATTTCAATTGCCGTCGGAGTATTCTTTCTCATCTGCGAAATGCTCGGCGTATACCGTTTCCGCTATGCGCTTGCACGTATGCACGCAGCCGCGCTCGGCGACACGGGAGGACTGTTTTTCGTCCTGCTCGGTCTTATCATACTTAACGGTTTGCAGGCATCGTCCGTAAAGCTCGCCGCCATCGTCCTGATCATGTGGATAACATCGCCGGTGTCGGGACATCTTCTCTCAAAGCTTATCTATTACACCGACAACAATGTGTCAAATGACTGCGACATCAGAAAGGAACGCTGAAAAATGGAAGTATTCCGCATAATTTTGCTTGTATTTCTCGTGATATGCTCAATTGCGGCGTCTCTTACGAAAAACACACTGATATCGGTCATAATTTTCATGTCATACAGCGTCGTCATGTCTGTCATCTGGGCTCTTCTCAAAGCTCCGGACCTTGCAATCACCGAGGCTGCCGTCGGTGCAGGTGTGACAAGCGTGCTGTTTTTCATAACACTGAAAAAAATCCGTCTTATACGCGACAACGAGCACAAGGAGAACAGTGATGAAAACAAAGCTGAATAAGCTGAGGGAGCTCATACGCTATTGGGACGAGACGTCAATCGACCCGACTGATAAAATCGGCGACGGCTCGACCGAAATCGTAAGCGATGCAAACGACGAAAGCAAAAAAACAAATATACGCCTGATCGACCGCGTGCTCACCGTCCATTCCGAAAGGAAGCTCGTTCACGGTATGATAAAGGGCTTTGACGCGCTGTATTACGCCGCCGCGGTGTTTGTCTGCCTTGTGCTCAGCTCCGCACTTATATATATGGCGTTCAAGCTCCCCGCCTTCGGTATCGCGGATACGCCGCACAACAACGAAGTATACGAGCGCTATATCGAACACGCCGTTGACGAAACGGGCGCGGTCAACGCAGTCGCGGGCATGATACTCGACTATCGCGCATTCGATACGCTCGGCGAATCGCATGTGTTGTTCACCGCACTGATGTGCGTGATGATACTTCTGAAAAACACGCCGAACAGCACCGTTACCGACCCGGGCGAAAAGCTGTTTGACCTCAGGGACGACATCCCTCTCAGGAATACCGTACGCTGTGTGTTCCCGTTTGTCGTCATGTTCGGCGCATATGTGCTTCTTGCCGGACATCTCGGACCGGGCGGCGGTTTTTCGGGCGGTGCAATACTAGGTGCCGGAATGATCTTGCTGTCATGCTCCTACGGCGACGAAAAAACCGGAGTTTTCTTCAATGAAAAGGTTTTCAAGGCAGTTTCCTGTACTGCACTCTGCTTTTACAGCCTGTCAAAAACCTACTCGTTCTATACCGGTGCAAACGACCTTGAAAGCATAATCCCGAAGGGTACTCCGGGAGCGATTCTTTCTGCGGGGCTCATTCTTCCGCTCGACATCGCCGTCGGGCTTGTCGTCGCCTGCACAATGTTCGGCTTCTATTCCCTGTTCACGAAAGGTAAGATCTGATGGACGCGTTTTTTTCAAACTATGAAGAGATTGTTGCTATGCTTCTTTTCGGCATCGGCTTCACGACCCTGATGTTTCACCGCAACCTTGTCAAGAAAATAATCGGTCTCAACATAATGGACACCGCCGTATATCTGTTCCTTGCCTCAATGGGATATATCGAAGGAGGCATGGCTCCGATAGTGCCGCCGGAAGGCGCTGCTGACGCTTCTCTTTATGTCAACCCCATTCCCGCCGGACTTGTACTCACGGGCATCGTCGTTTCGGTCAGCGTGACAGCCGTTTCGCTTGCGCTTACGGTTCGTCTTTACAAGCGCTATCACACGCTGAACATTGATGAAATATATATGTTCGCGCAGAAAGAGGACGTGAGCTGATATGGAATTTTTCATCAACTTCCCGTTTTTCTCGATTGTCATGTCGCTCGTCTGCGCCGCAGTGTCTTCGGTACTGAAGCATAAGGCGGCGCGCATACTCTGCTTTTGCTCAAACATTGCGGCGATAGCACTGTCCGCCTGCACGCTTGTATTGACAGTTACGACAGGCTCTGCATATTCCTACCGCATGGGTCATTTCGACGCTCCGTGGGGCAATATGATACGCTTCGGTCCGCTCGAATCCTTTCTTGCAGTATTTTTCTGCATGATTCTGCTGCTTTCGGTGCGCGGCGGTCTCAAGCATCTGTACGACGACAACGACGAATACAAGCTGAATTACTATTTTGCACTCATCAACCTGCTTCAGGCGGCAATACTCGCACTGCTTTACACCGACGACGTTTTCACCGCCTACGTTTTCATTGAAATCTGCACTCTTGCCTCAACGGGCATACTGATGATACGTCAGGTCGGCAGAACAACTGTTGCGGCAGTACGATATCTCATATTCAACCTGCTGGGAAGCGGTCTGTTCCTAATAGGAATCATAATTCTCTACGACATAACCGGTCATCTGCTCATCCCGAACATCGCCGAATCCGTCACAAATCTCGTCGCAAACGGCGAATATCCCGTGCCGCTTCTTATCTCCGCGTCGCTCATAACGCTCGGTCTCGCAGTAAAAAGCGGTCTGTTCCCCTTCTGCTACTGGATGCCGGATACCTACGGCTATGCCACTACGGCATCAAGCTCGATAATTTCGGGCATCGTTTCGAAAATTTATATTTTCACATCGATAAAAATGCTTTACCGCGTAATGGGTGCGTCTTACGCGACGCAGTCGCATATCACAGATGTGCTGTTCGTATTCGGACTTGCGGGCATGATAATCGGCTCGCTGCACGCCATACGCGAAAAGAACATAAACCGCATGGTAGCGTTCTCGTCGGCGGCACAGATAGGCTATATTTACGCCGCCATAGGGCTCGGCACCGAAGCCGGGCTTGCCGCCGCAGTATTCCATATGATGACACACGCTCTGACAAAACCGCTCCTTTTCACCGCTGCCGACGGGCTCATCGATGCAGTCGGCAACCGGAAGGACTTTGCGTCGCTACGCGGCTCTGCTCACCTTAACCGCCTTGCCGGCATCGGCTTTACGGTCGGTTCACTTTCAATGGTGGGTCTTCCGGCTTTTTCGGGATTTGTTTCAAAGCTCCTCATCGCGGAAGCCTCGACCAATGTGGCAGGCAAAATGCTGGCAACACTGATCGTGCTGTCTGTCAGCACAATTCTGAATGCCGTATACTTCCTGCATACTGTCATCACGATATACACTCCGCGAACGCCCGATCTGCCCGTTTACGGCGTCATGAAAAACCGCAAAGGTCTTTTCGCCGTATATGCATGCTTCATAGCAGCCATTCTCCTTCTCGGACTTCACCCCCAGCCCGTTTTGAACATACTGTCGTCGGGCATAACGCTGTTTGTAAAATAACGAGGTACCGCCAATGCTTTACCCATATCTTTCAATGCTGATACCGATTTTCTTCGGCATTCTGCTTCTGATACTGAATCTCAAGGAAAGCCGCCGTCTCAAACTGTTTGCGGTCACGTTGGCAATCGCCGCGTCGCTTGCGTTTGTAATCGTTTCCGCAATCGGCGACAAGCACATCTCCGAGCTTATTCCCTTTTCGGACACGCTCGGCATAGTCTTCGAAACGGACGGTCTTTCAAAGCTGTTTGCGCTGACAACAAACCTGATCTGGCTTTTTGTTGCCGTGTATTCTTTCGGATATATGAAGCACGAACAGAACGAAAATCTGTTTTACGGTTTCATGCTCATTACCCTCGGCGTACTCAATGCGCTTTGGTTTTCGGGCAATCTGCTGACAATGTACCTTTGTTTTGAACTTGCAACGCTCGCTTCAATGCCGATGGTTCTGTCATCGCTGTCAAAGGAAGCGATAAAGGCGGCACAGAAATATCTGTTTTACAGCATCGGCGGCGCTTTTCTTGCCCTGTTCGGAATCGTCGTGCTTTATTCAAAGGGACTCGGCGACGGTATCTTCGGCGTTGACACAGTCGCAATACCGACCGATGACCCGCTGGTGCTCACCGCAATGCTGATGATGATCATCGGTTTCGGTACAAAAGCCGGTATGTACCCCATGCACGGTTGGCTGCCCACCGCGCATCCTGTCGCGCCGTCGCCTGCTTCCGCTCTTCTTTCCGGTCTTATCGCCGAAGCCGGCGTTTTTGCGGTCATACGCGTCACACGCTGCACTCCCGTTTCCGTAAAGGGGACGTGGGTCCAGTACGTCTGGCTGGTCCTTGCTCTAATAACCGTTTTCATCGGCTCGATGATGGCATATCGCGAAAAGCATATAAAAAAACGACTTGCATACTCCACCGTTTCTCAGGTTTCATACATGATGGCAGGGCTTGCATGCTGTAATTCCATAGCGTTTTACGGCGCAATACTGCATTATATTTTCCACGCGATAATCAAAACCGCGCTCTTCATGTCCGCAGGCTCGATAATAATGCAGACGGGAAAGACAAACGTTGACGAGCTTGAAGGTGTCGGCAAAGAAATGCCCGTGACCATGTGGGGATATACTCTTGCGTCGCTCGGTCTCATCGGCATACCGCCCGCCTGCGGCTTTTTCAGCAAGTATTATCTCTGCGTCGGCGCGCTCGGCGACGCCGGTCTCGGGGCATTCGGATATATAACCCCCGCCGTACTCATAATTTCGGCACTTCTGACAGCCGGATACCTCCTGCCTGTTACCGTAAAGGGCTTCTTCCCGAATAAAGATTTCATTCCCGAAAAGCGCGAAACGGGCGCGGTAATGTATATTCCGCTACTCCTGCTCGGCGTTTTGACCTTCCTTGCCTCGCTGCTTGTCGAAAACCTCTCAAAACTAATATGAAAAGAGGTGCAGAAAATGCCTGCTTTCCTTCCGGCTGTCGCCGTTTTGCTCCCGTTTGCGGGCGCAGTCATATCATATTTCATGCGCAAAAGGCTTGCAGCCTTCAAAAAGCCGTTCGTAATCGGTATAACCGCGCTGACATCTGCATTTGTATGGCTTTGCGTGTTTTTTTCGCGCGGCAGTGACGTGACCCTGTTTTATTTCACCGACACGCTGCGCGTCGGTCTCTGCCCCGACGGCATCGGGCTGTTTTTTGCGGCACTTGCCTCGGTGATGTGGATATTCACCGTAATTTACGCCTTTGAATACATGAAAGGCAAAGAGCATCTCAATATGTTCTTTGCCTTCTTCACCGCCGCATACGGCGCAACGCTCGGCATTGCCATGAGTGCAGATCTCCTGACGATGTATTTCTTCTATGAAATACTGACGCTTGTGACGCTTCCGCTCGTAATACAGCCGATGACCAAAAAAGCGATACGCGCCGGACGAAAATATCTTTATATGTCCCTCGGCGGCAGCGCTTTTGCCTTCATCGGACTGGTCATTCTGATCCATCAGACAGGGCAAGCCGAATTCGTCCCAGGCGGGATTTATGACAACGCGCTCGATACAACGGGGCTTGTTGCGTATCTTCTCACATTTCTCGGCTTCGGTGTCAAATCCGCCGTATTTCCGCTCCACATCTGGCTTCCCGCCGCGTCTGTCGCACCCACACCGGTCACGGCGCTGCTTCATGCCGTCGCCGTCGTAAAGTCCGGCGTATTTGCGATAATACGTGTGACCTATTACTGCTACGGTGTTGAAGCAATACGCGGAACGTGGGCGCAGTATACGGCGCTCATCATCGCAATCATCACGATAGTTTACGGCTCGGCAATGGCGCTTCGTGAGCGTCATTTCAAGCGCCGACTTGCGTATTCCACGGTTTCGAACATATCATACATCGTTTTCGGCGCAATGCTGCTGTCGGAAGCGGGACTTGCCGCTGCGCTGATGCATTTTCTGTTCCACTCGGTGACGAAAATAGCCGCTTTCATGAACGCGGGCGCGGTCATTGAAACGACAGAACGCGAATACATATTCCGGCTCGACGGACTCGGCAGAAAAATGCCGGTAACATTCGGCTGCTTTACCGTCTCGGCACTCAGTCTTACCGGTATACCGCTGTTTTGCGGATTTTTCAGCAAGTGGAATCTCTGTACGGCGGCGCTTGCCGACGGCGGCGCTTACGGTATTGTCGGCGTTGCGGCACTGCTTATCTCGGCTCTCTTCACCGCAATTTATATGTTTTCAATCGTCATCAGAGCCTTTTTCAGACAGGGAGAAGGCCTTGAAGACGTGCATGAAGCAAACTGGCGTATGTCATGGATCGCCTTTCCGCTTGCTCTCTTCATGGCGCTTGCATTCATCCTCATGCCTCAACTCAGTCAATATTTCAATTCAATCGCTTCCGCGGCGTTTGCCGCGTAGAAGGACGGTCGCATCATGCTTTCATTAACTGTAAATTACAACACGGCTGCGCTTTGTCCCATTCTCGCGGTAATGCTGTCGGCTGTACTGTCTTATCTGATTGGCAGAAAAAGCGAAAGAGCGCGTGACATATTCGCGTCGCTCGTGGCACTCGGCGCCGCCGTATATTTCGGCGTATCGCTATTCTGCAAAACCGAAGCGGACGCTGCCTTCGGCATGACGGAGCCGACATTTGCTCTGAAAACCTCGCCGTTCAATGTGCTGTATGCTTTCATAACCTCGGTTATGTGGTTTGTGACAACGGCGTTTTCGACACCGTATTTCAGGACATACGATGAACGCAACAGATATTACCTCTTTTCGCTCCTCACCTTCGGTGCGACAATCGGCGTATTCCTTTCGGCAACGTTGCTCACGCTTTTCATTTTCTTCGAAATAATGAGCTTCACCTCGTATGTCATGGTCGTTCATGACCGCAAGCCCGAAACGCTGAAAGCCGCTTCGACTTACCTTACCGTATCGGTGGTCGGCGGCATGTCAATACTGATGGGGCTTTGCATATTTGCGGCAAACAGCGCGAACACCCCGCTCAATACATACGCCGCCGTGTTTTTCATGCTTGTCGGCTTCGGCGCAAAAGCGGGCGCTTTCCCTCTCCATGTATGGCTACCCAAGGCGCATCCCGCCGCTCCCGCTCCCGCCTCGGCACTCCTTTCGGGTGTGCTCACAAAGACGGGCATATACGGCATACTCATGATGACCGCAACATTGTTCGGGAAAAGCGGCATGCTTGAAGACCGTTCCGTGAGCTGGGGCAATACGTTGCTGTTCCTCGGCGTCGTGACAATGCTGCTCGGAGGCATACTCGCGCTGCTTTCCGTCAACCTCAAACGTACGCTCGCCTGCTCTTCGATGTCACAGATCGGCTTCATACTCGTCGGCATTTCGATGCAGACTCTTCTCGGAGAACACAGCGCAATTGCCGCCGGCGGTACCGTGCTGCACATGGTCAATCATTCGATGATAAAGCTGGTGCTGTTTGTCTGCGCCGGAATCATATATATGAATTTGCACAGGCTTAACCTCAACGATATGAAGGGCTGGGGCAGAGGAAAACCGTTCCTTACGGCAGTATTCCTGCTCGGCGCGCTCGACATATGCGGCATTCCGCCGTTCGGCGGATATATCAGCAAAACACTGCTTCACGAAAGCATCGTCGAATATGCCTCAATGCTTTCCGGCGGCTCGTATTTTGTGATAAAATGCTGTGAATATCTCTTTATGTTAACCGGCGGACTTACCGTCGCATATATGACAAAGCTGTTTGTCTGCATCTTTGTTGAAAAGCCCGCCGCCGAAACGGCAGCACACGGCAGTGCGAAACTGCCGCTTTACTGCTCCGTTCCGCTTGCGGTGTGCGCACTGATACTCCCCGCTCTCGGTATATACAGCACCGCTTCACGTTATATTGCGGATATAAGCGCTCCCGCGATGAATGCCGAAGCTCTTCCCGCTCTTGAATTCTTTTCGGGCAAAAACCTGCTCGGCTCCGCGATTTCGATTTCAATCGGAGCGATCGTATATATCTTCGTCGTCCGCCCCTTCATGATAAAGGACGGGGTTTACCGTGACTTTTCAAATCCCGATGCGGATATCGACGAAAAGCTGTATAAGCCGCTAGTATTCCGTATTCTGCCGGCGATATTCGGCAGTATATCGGCGTTCGTATGCGAGCTTCCTTCATATATTGCAAAAGCAGCAATGCGTACCGCCTCGTTCATAGCACACGCAGTATCCGATCTGCCGGATGCACTCATACTGCTTTCGCGCAGGACTGCGCTCCGCGAGGTCGCGGCAAAGCAACCCGATTTCCGTCATGCACGCCTGCCCTCAAAGATCGGCTACGTAATCCAGAAGGCGAGCGATGCAATCGGTATAAAAAGCAAGAATCTTGACCTGCGGTTTGCCGCAGCAGTCGAAGCCGCACGTGTGACGATGTGCAGGATAACAAGAAATCTGTCGTTTGCAATGATCGTCGCCTGCATCGGGCTGTGCGCAGCACTGATTTTTTTGATTTTCATAAATTAGCTATTGAAAAACGCAGAATTATCTGCTAAAATGGACATGAACAGGTGAAGAAGTTCGCCTGCCATAAATATGCAATCAAACATTGTAAAATAAGGAGCATCAGCATGGACAGAATCGTAAAAATCGGTATAATCGGATGCGGCGGTATTGCAAACGGCAAGCACCTTCCCGCTCTCAAGAAACTCCCCAACGTTCAGATGGTGGCGTTCTGCGACATCATCAAAGAAAAAGCAGAGAAGTCTGCCAAAGTATACGGTACACCTGACGCGAAGGTCTTCACCGATTACCATGACATTCTCAAAATGGACGATATCGAAGTCGTTCACGTTCTCACTCCCAACCGCAGCCACAGCTTCATAACTGTTGACGCACTCGAAGCGGGTAAGCACGTAATGTGCGAAAAGCCCATGGCAATCAACGCAGAAGAAGCAAAGAAGATGGTTGACGCCGCAAAGCGTACCGGCAAAAAGCTCACCATCGGTTATCAGAACAGACAGCGCCCCGATTCTCTCTATGTCAAGCGCGAATGCGATGAAGGCACTCTCGGCGATATTTATTACGCAAAAGCGATCGCTCTCAGAAGACGTGCCGTTCCCACATGGGGCGTGTTCCTCAATGAATACGAGCAGGGCGGCGGTCCTCTCATCGATATCGGTACTCACGCACTCGACCTCACTCTCTGGTGCATGAATAACTACGAACCCAAGTACTGCGTCGGTACAACCTATAAAAAGCTGGGTCACATCTTCCCCTCCGCAAACTGCTGGGGCGACTGGAAGCCCGAGGACTTCACCGTTGAGGATTCCGCCTTCGGCTTCATAGTCATGAAAAACGGTGCGACCGTTTCCCTTGAATCAAGCTGGGCGCTCAATATGCTCGACACACGTGAAGCCTGCACTCTCCTTTGCGGTACAAACGCAGGCATCGACATGAACAACGGCGTACGTATCAACGGCGTGCGCGGCGGCAAGCTCTATGAGCTGCATCCCGCACTTGACGGCAAGGGCGTTGACTTCTATGATGCATCCGGCGAAGAAGCTCCCGCTGACCGCGAAGCAAGACTTTGGATAGACGCTGTCATCAACGACAAGACCCCCGTCGTAACTCCCGAACAGGCATACTGCGTTTCCCGCATACTGAACGGCATCTATGAATCCGCAAAGACGGGCGAACCCTATTATTTTGACTAATATAAAAACATAAGGAGAAACAGAAATGAAAGTCGGCTCAATGAACGTGCTTTTCGGCGGCAGACCGCTCGAAGAAGCTCTCAAATTCTTTGATTCCATCGGTATTCACGACCTTGAGATAGGCGCCGGCGGCAACCCCGGCAAGGCGCACTGCAATCCCGAGATTCTCCTCAGTGATAAAGCCGCATACGATAAATTCGTTGAAACCTTCAAGAAATACAACATGACGATCAACGCGCTGGCGTGCCACGGCAACCCCGTACACCCCAACAAAGAGATCGCCTCAATGTATCATAACGATTTCGAAAATGCGGTTCTTCTCGCAGAAAAGCTCGGCGTCAAGAAGATCATCGGATTCTCCGGCTGTCCCGGCGACTGCCCCGATTCCAAATATCCGAACTGGTCGGTCATCGCATGGCCCGAAGATTTCCTCACAATTCTCGACTATCAGTGGAACGAAGTCCTTATTCCCTACTGGAAAAAGGAAGTTGAATTCTGCAAAGCTCACGGTATCGAAAAGATCGCATTCGAAATGCATCCCGGTTTCTGTGTATATAATCCCACCAGCCTCATGAAGCTCCGTGACGCCGTCGGCGATATCATCGGCGCAAACCTCGACCCCTCTCACCTCATCTGGCAGGGTGTCGACCCCGTTGCCGCAATCAGATATCTCGGCAAAGCAATTTACCACGTACATGCAAAGGACACCAAGATCGACAAGGCAAATACAGCCGTCAACGGCGTGCTTGACGTCCACCCCTATGGCGATGAGCTCCACCGTTCATGGATCTTCCGCACTGTCGGATACGGTAACGATACTCAATACTGGAAGGATTTCATCTCCAATCTCCGCATGGTCGGCTATGATGATATACTCTCCATCGAACATGAGGACAGCCTGATGGCACCCGAAGAAGGGCTCACAAAAGCGGCAAGATTCCTTCAGGATATCGTTATCGAGCATAAACCCGGTGACATGTTCTGGGCATAATTCCCGGCATACGCAAAAACAAAGCAATATCCTAAACAGCGTTTTCGTCGAAACAGTCTCGACCGAAAGCGCTGTTTTTCGGTATTATTTAACGGAACATTCACGCTTCTCGGTTATAAAGCGACAAAAAAACGGCTCATTTAGGCTTAATTTATGCCACTATCAACAAAAACAGCATTTTTGCAATTTTTCCTATTGACAATTTCATTTTACGGTAGTATACTTTACTAAACTAAATTGAAAGGGAAGCGCAACAATGTTCGCAAATCGTTATCACTACTATTATTACACATGTGCGATGGAATGTTTTACGCCTGCCTTTTCAAAGTAAAGTCAAACAAACAGGTCAGACAGTCCACCGCTTGCTTTCACGCAATGCGGTGGATATTTTATCAAAACGGAAATATACCGCTTTGGCTGTAACCTGTCAGGAGGAAATGAAATGAAAAAAACAAAAATTATCAGCTTGATGCTGGCATCGTTACTGATGTTCTGTATGCTTGTAGCCTGCAACGACAACACATCGGACAGCAATGTAAAAAAGATCGGCGTAATGCAGTTTGCCGAATTCGACGCACTCCAAAAGGCGTATGACGGCTTTGTTGACGGCCTGAAGGAAGCCGGCTACGAAGACGGTAAAAACATTGAGATCACAAAGCTCTCTGCAGCCGCAGACACTGCCAACTGCCCCACGATTGCCGATACGCTTATCAATAACGGCAGCGATCTCATCTATGCAATCGCAACTCCCAGCGTCTCCGCAATCAAGGAAAAGACAACAACCATCCCCGTTCTTTTCACCGCAGTCACCGATCCCGTCAAATCGGGATTAGTCGCGGACGTTACTAATCCCGGCGGCAACATAAGCGGCACTTCGGACATGAACCCCGTCAAGGAACAAATCGACCTGCTCAAGGCTATTCTCCCCGACGCAAAGACCGTCGCAGTCCTTTATTGCTCCAGCGAATCCAACTCAGCCGCTCAGTATGCACTCGCGAAAGCTCAGATCGAAGCCCTCGGCATGACCTGCATCGAAAAAACGATCTCCGCAATAGACGAAGCAAAATCCGCCGTTGAATCCCTCGCCGGTGTTGCGGATGCGATTTATGTCCCCACAGACAATACGATTGCCGACAGCATGACAAGTGTCTCCGCAGCAGCAAACGCAGTGAAGCTCCCGCTCATCGTCGGTGAACCCGGAATGGTCATCAACGGTGCGCTTGCAACCTACGGCATCGATTACTACAGACTCGGCAAGCAGACCGCCGAAATGGCAGTGAAGCTCCTCAAAACCGACAAGCCGCTCGACGAGATCGCAAAAATGGCAGTCGTATATCAGACTGACTGCGTTTATGCCGTCAACACGGACACCGCTGCGGCTCTCGGCATAACGATCCCCGAAGAAATTCTTTCAGAAGCCACAATATACCCCTCAAAATAACCGGAAGCAGGTTCAAGCGATGAATTTACTGACAATACAAAGCGGAATTGCGCAAGGCATACTTTGGGCTGTTCTAACAGTGGGTGTATATCTGACCTACCGCATCCTCGATGTCGCCGACCTTACCGTTGAGGGTACATTTCCTCTCGGTGCGGCAGTTACCGTAATGCTCATCAACGCGGGCATGAATCCCTTCCTTGCCACCTTCATTGCGGTTCTCTGCGGCGCTGTCGCCGGGCTTTGCACGGGCGTACTCCACACCGTTTTCAAAATACCCGCCATATTGTCAGGCATCCTGACGATGATAGCGCTCTACTCTGTGAATATCCGCATCATGGACGATAAGGCAACTGTCGCCATCGCGGGTAATTCTGTGAAGCATATCATATTAAAGCTGTTCCCTGCGAATATGAATCCCAACATTGCAACGATAATCGTCGGCGTGATTGTTTCCGCTGTTCTCATTGCATTGCTTTATCTGTTCTTCGGAACGGAGCTCGGCTGTGCCATACGTGCGACCGGCAGCAATATGAAAATGGCTCGGGCGCTCGGTATCAACACCGACTGGATGATAATCCTCGGTCTCATGATCTCAAATGCGCTCATTGCGCTTTCCGGCAGCCTTATCGCACAGTTTGACTACGGCTCCGCACTCGTAAACATGGGTCAGGGTACAATCGTCATCGGTCTCGCCTCGGTTATAATCGGCGAAGTCATATTCATACACAAAGAGCGCAGTTTCGCGTTCAAGCTCACGGCTGTTATAATCGGCGCAATAATATACCGCACTATAATCGCCCTTGCTCTCACGATAAAGGGCTTCAAGGCAACCGACCTCAAGCTCATCACCGCGATAATTGTCGCAATCGCGCTCGCCATTCCTGTTTTCAAAACGAAGATATCCTTCATGCGCCACAAGAGCGCCAACAAACAAGGACGGTGACGCAAAAATGCTAAAGCTCGAACATATTTTCAAAATCTTCAATGCCGGCACGGTAAACGAAAAAAAGGTTCTGGTCGACCTTTCGTTGACCGTCAACAACGGCGATTTCGTAACCGTCATAGGCAGTAACGGCGCCGGTAAATCGACGCTTCAGAACGTTATTTCAGGCACGATATTCGCCGACAGCGGTCATGTCATACTTGATAACGCAGATATTACCTATCAACCCGAGATTGAACGCGCAAAATATATCGGCAGAGTGTTCCAGGATCCTATGATGGGTACGGCACCCGATATGTGGATTGAAGAAAACCTTGCCCTCGCATACAGACGTACAACGCGCCGCGGACTGCGCTGGGGCATCCGCGACAGCGAGCGGAAGCTATATCGCGAAGCGCTTGCAGAACTGGATCTTGGACTCGAAAACCGTATGCAGACCAAGGTCGGGCTTCTTTCCGGCGGTCAGCGTCAGGCAGTCACGCTTCTTATGGCAACGCTGAGAAAACCGAAGGTACTGCTCCTTGACGAGCATACTGCGGCGCTCGACCCGAAAACCGCTGCGAACGTGCTGTCGTTGAGCAACAAGATCGTTCATGAAAACAAACTTACCACCCTCATGGTAACTCACAATATGCAAAACGCCATCGAATACGGCAACCGCCTCATAATGATGCACAACGGCGGCGTCATACTTGATGTTGGCGGGGAAGAAAAAAAGAAGCTGACCGTCGAAGCTCTTCTCAAGAAATTCGAACAGGTCAGCGGCACGGAGTTTGCAAACGACTCCGCACTTCTCGGATAAAAAATCATACGGCTGACGGAACAATCTCCGCCAGCCGTATTTGTTTTATTCAGTTTTAGGGTCGGTCACATAGTACCACACAAGTACATCGCCGCTTTTCAGCGTGTACGCCGACGCGGATACCGACGGCGAAACGCCGTTCACACTGTACATCCACCCCGATGTCGCCCCGTAATCGAATTCGCTGACACCGCCGATCGCGCTGACATACACATCGCCATACGGGCGGCTGTACGCGACCGCAATCCGGTTTTCGTTTGCAATGCGCAGAAGCACGTCAAACGCCGTATCGCCGTCGTGTATATCGACCGGCGCAGACGAAAAGAAGGTTTTTCCCGCCGCTTCACATTCAACCGAAAGCGTAACGCTCCCGACGGCTTCACCCTTCGATGTCTCACCGTAATGGCTGTCAGCACCTTCGATTCTGACGAGCCATACTGCCGCGATCAGCACAGCTCCGACCACAATCACGATGACTATATCCGAAAGCCTGCGCTTGCGTATCGCAAACATCACAGTCACGGCAAGTGCAGCCGCGCCGATAATGACCGTTAGCACGATCCTGTAACTCACTGTATTTTTTTGCGGTTCTGCAGGCAAATGCGACACGGCGGAAACAATCTCTCGTGTGCTTTCGGTGGATTCAGAGCTTTCGAATGATTCCTCCGCCGATTCATCTACTGATAAAGCACTACTTTCGTCGACCGATACATCGTTATTTATATCGTAAAACCCACTTTTGCCGTCATAGAACCGTTCCAGTGCCACCAAAGCGCAGTATATCTGCTGTGTTGCCAGTTTATTGACCTCACCGTCGTATGTGTGGCTGAAGCCGCCGCTAACAGCATATTTCATCATACCGTCAAGCAGCGTATTGCCGTTTTTGACAAATCTGCCGTCTTCGAGTGGGTCAATGCCAAGCGCCGTCAGCGCAATTATGACCTGTGCCCCGCTTTCGGGATTGGCAACTCCGTATGATCTGTAATCGCCGTCATCGAGCTGCTTTGAGGCAAGAAACTCAAGCGCCCTGTCAACAATTCCGGCGTATTCATCGGCATACGGCGCAAGCGCCTGCAATGCCATTGCAGTGACATCGACATCGGAATTGTTTCCGCTGACTGCCCAGCCGCCGCTTTCAAGCACAAGCGAAGCAAGAGCGTCCGCAACACCTCCGGCGGTTATTCCCTCCGCTTTTGCACCGTTGTTTATGAGATGCAGAGCGAAAATGAAACTCATTACCCCCTGCTTACCGGTCGTCTCGGAAAGCACTTTTCCGGCAGTCATAAGGTCGCCGTCTGTCATAATCAGGGCAAGTGCCATCCGCTGTCTTGAAACGGCATTTGCACCGGACTGCTCAAGCGCTTCTCTGAGCCCCGACGCATACTTTACGTAATCGGCGACCGCACCTCTGCGCGTCTTCGCCATGACATACCAGTCCGAAGCGTTGCCGCTGTCAAGATAGTTCTGAAAATCTTCTCCGTCGGTGACACTTTCAATACTGTCGGCAATCCGAGGCGAAAAAGCGGCAAGCGCCGGTGCGGACAAAAATACGAGCACCAGCGCAAGAGAGAATACTATCGCAGATATTTTATTCCGCATAAGAATTTTTGCGTCTCAGAGCAACCGTAGCAGCAAAGAGAGCAACAGTACCGCAAATTACGAGCGCATAAACGCCGTTGTCGCCGGTCTGAGGAGAAGATTCGGTGACATTCACGATGCATACCGCGGGTACAAGTGCCTTGTCATCGGAAACGGCGGTGACGGTATATTTGCCCGCCTTGTCAAGCTTTACGCTGACTTTGCCGTCCTTATCGGTGACAAATGCGGTCTTTTCACCGTTTACGGTGATGACAGCGCCTTCAACGGGAAGTGTTACGGGGTTCCAGTTTTCGTCGTAGCCCGCACCGGAAAGTACAAGCTCAAGCGTACCGTTTTCGCTGACATCGGCAGCCGCCTTGTCAAAGAAAGTGTACATATCGCTGAACGCGGTCGTGTCAGTGTAAATAAAAGCATACAGTCTGTCGCCATCCTTCACGGGATCGGAAAGACCCATTGAAGCGGCATTGTTGACATAGTAGCCGTAGGATCCGCCGTTTTCAACGCCCCAAAGCTTGGTTATCGCAAGGCCATAATCTCCGTTTGCGGCAGCATAACCGTCGGCACCGTCGGTGTAATACGCAGTGTGAGCGGCAATAAGCGCGTCGTTGATTGTGAGAGCGCCGTCGTCGTCAATGTCGGTGACATCAACTGCAGCTTCGGTGAGTACAAGAGTACCGTTTGCGATGCTGACGGTGATTTTTGCGCCGTCGGCGGATACGCAGACGCAGGACACGATAACGGCGAGCGTCAGCGCAAGTGTGATAAGCATTGCTTTGATCTTCATTGTGAGATCTCCTTTTTTTTTGAATTTGCTTTTTTTGCTTTCATTTCGGCCTTTTTTCTCTTACGCCTGATGCGGTTTTTCTCAAGTGTTCCCATTACGGGCGGTTCCTTGAGTCCCGCAGCCTCAAGCGCGCGCGGCATCGGGCCGAGAAACGCTTTGATTGCCACAAGCTCAGCTTCGGCAAAATCGGCGCGTTTCGGCAGCCGCCCAAGCTCCTCTGCCTTGCTTTTCAGAAGAAGCAGTGCATCGTCACGTGTATATTTCCTGTTTTCCATGAGCATACACCTCAAAACAAAAAGCACCTATCCGACCGGATAAGTGCATGACGAATCAAAACCCGAAAAAGCAACGGCTGAAGTAACGGAAAAGTGCAACAACAAAGCCTGCATGCAGGTTAATAATACGGCTGCACTCTTCCACGGCAAAAAGCCGCTTGCCCAAAAATGATATTACCAATTTACAAGATGCATGGCGGGCATTCCGACTTTGACGGTAATGGCGGTTGTGTGGGATTTTCACCCTGCTTTCCCCTTAATCAGACGACGCTGAAAGCTCTGCACCGTATTCGATTTTACGCCTGAATTATATCACTGCACACCTCTTATGTCAATACCGCTTCCGGATTTTTGTGAAAATATCGCAAAAAACATATATCGTGCTTTAATTTATTGTACACGGCACCATTGAATTCTGTCATGTTTTACGCTATAATGATTTTATCTTTTATTCTAAAAGGAACCTTTTCAATGAACAGTGATATAAAAGAGCTTTTGCTCGGCAACGCCGCTGTTGCCAGAGGTCTGTATGAAGCGGGCATTTCGGTCGTATCGGCATACCCCGGAACCCCTTCCACCGAAATCACGGAAGCAATCGCGAAATACGATGAAGTGTATTCCGAATGGGCTCCCAACGAAAAGGTGGCATTCGAAGTCGCATTCGGCGCAGCGCTCGGCGGTGCAAGAGCGTTCTGCGCCATGAAGCACGTCGGGCTTAACGTTGCCGCCGATCCGCTGTATACCGCATCGTATATCGGTACCAACGGCGGCATGGTGTGCGCCGTAGCCGATGACCCGGGTATGCATTCCTCGCAGAACGAGCAGGACAGCCGCCACCACGCGATCGCGTCAAAGGTACCTATGCTTGAACCCGCCTCATCGCAGGAATGCAAGGACTACGCCATGCTCGCTTTCGAGCTTTCCGAAAAATACGACACTCCGGTACTGCTCCGTCTGTCAACCCGCATTTCGCATTCGCGTTCACCCGTAACCATCGGCAACCGGAACGATGTGCCTCTCAGGGGCTACAAGAAAGACCCGCAAAAGCACGTCATGATGCCGGCAATGGCTCGTGCCCGCCATCTCTTCGTCGAAGAACGAACCGAAAAATTACGTGAATACGCCGAAACAAGCGGTATCAACAAAACGGAATACAACTCCGACGCCATCGGTATAATCTGCGCCGGGACGACTTATAACTACGCCAAGGAAGCAATGGGCAAAAACGCGAGCTACCTGAAGCTCGGCATGGTGAATCCTCTCCCCGTAAAGCTGATAGAGGACTTTGCTTCAAAAGTGAAGCGCCTTGTCGTCATCGAAGAGCTTGACGATATCATCGAAACACACTGCCTGAAAAACGGCATTCCCTGCGAGGGCAAAAATCTGTTCCCCGTCTGCGGAGAATTTTCTCAGTCGATCGTCAGAAAAGCACTTACGGGAGAAGAAAACAGCTATGTTTCCGTCGACTGTGAGCTTCCGCCCCGTCCTCCCGTGCTCTGTGCCGGATGTCCGCACAGAGGATTGTTCTACGCACTGAAGGACATGAAGCTGTTTGTCAGCGGCGACATCGGATGCTATACTCTCGCAGCTCAGGCACCGCTTGCCATGATAGATACCTGCGTCTGCATGGGTGCGTCGGTCAGCGGACTGCACGGCTTCAACATTGCCCGCGGCAGAGACGGCGCAAAGAACTCCGTCGCCGTAATAGGTGACTCGACCTTCTGCCATTCGGGAGTTACCGGGCTGATGGACATCGCCTACAACCAAGGTATTTCGACCGTTATCGTCCTTGACAACTCCATAACCGGCATGACCGGTCACCAGAACAACCCGGCAAACGGACTCACGATAAAGGGCGACCCGACCGTAGCCGTCAACCTTGAAGCGCTTGCACACGCACTCGGCATAAACAGTGTCAGAGTTGTCGATCCGTTCGATATCGAAAACGTAAGAAAAACCGTCGCCGAGGAACTTGAAAAGGACGAACCGTCTCTCGTGATCTCCCGCCGTCCGTGCGCCCTTCTGAAAAATGTAAAGCACAAGGCTCCCGTCACGGTCAACGAAAAATGCATCGGTTGCAAAGCCTGCCTGCGTGTCGGTTGTCCCGCATTGTCGCAAAAGGACGGCAGAGCCGCCATTGACGCCACTCAGTGCGTCGGCTGCGGCGTATGCGCTTCAGCCTGCCGTTTCGGCGCAATAGTATGAACAGGAGGGCTAAATCATGATGACAAAGAACATATTGATCGTCGGCGTCGGAGGTCAGGGTACGCTTCTTGCCTCCAAAGTCATGGGCAAGGTCTTCCTTGACAGCGGCTATGATGTCAAAGTAAGCGAAGTACACGGTATGAGCCAGCGCGGCGGCAGCGTCGTGACATACGTGCGCTACGGCGACGAGGTATACTCAACACTGATCGACAAGGGCGAAGCGGACATATTGCTTTCCTTTGAAGCACTTGAAGCCGCAAGATGGTTGCCGTACCTCAAGAAGGACGGTGTCGTCATCACAAACACACAAAGACTGAACCCCATGTCTGTCGTAATGGGAAAGGCGACCTATCCAGACGATATTCTCGAAAAAATAAAAGCCGCCGGTGTGAATCCGGTGGAGGTGGACGCACTCGCACTTGCCGAAGAAGCGGGAAGCGCAAAAAGCGTAAACGTCGTACTTCTCGGTATCGCGGCAAAGCATATCGGGCTGGACAAGCAGCTGTGGCTTGACGCGGTGAAAAGCACCGTGCCGCCCAAAACCGTTGACATGAACGTCGCGGCATTCGAAAAAGGATACGAATTGAATTAAGGTGAACCCAATGGCAATTTTCAACAAGGATGTGGAGTGTGCCGACACAGAGCAGCTCCGCAGAATACAGAACGAACGACTCATAAAGACCGTGGAACGCGCATACAATAACGTTCCGTTTTACAAAAGCAAATTCGATGAAATGGGCATAAAACCCGGCGATATCAAATCGATCGATGATATCTCGCTGTTGCCGTTCACACTGAAGACAGACCTGCGCGACAACTATCCGTTCGGTCTCATCGCCGTCAGCCGCGACAAGCTCATGCGTATTCATGCTTCCAGCGGTACGACAGGCAGACCCACCGTCGTTGCATACACCAAAAACGATATCGATATCTGGTCGCGTTCTGCTGCCCGCGCTCTCGCCGCAGCAGGCACAACTCACGGCGATGTCGTCCAGATCGCATACGGATACGGTCTGTTTACCGGCGGTCTCGGACTGCACTACGGCACTGAATATCTCGGTGCAATAACCCTCCCCGTTTCGTCCGGCAACACAAAGCGCCAGATACAGCTCATGCAGGACTTCGGCTCAAATATCCTCGCCTGCACACCGTCATACGCACTCTATATCGGTGAAACGCTCCGTGAAGCGGGAGTCGACCCAAAAAAACTGCCGCTCAGAGCCGGTATATTCGGCGCGGAGCCGTGGACGGAGAATATGCGCAAAGAAATAGAACGTATGCTTGACATCAAGGCATATGATATATACGGACTCAGCGAGATCGCGGGTCCCGGCGTCGCCTTCGACTGCGAATGCCAGTGCGGACTGCACATAAACGAAGATTTCTTCTATCCGGAAATAATCGATCCCGAAACCGGGAAAGTACTGCCCGACGGCGAAGTCGGCGAACTTGTTTTCACCTGCATCGGCAAAGAAGCCCTCCCGCTCATACGCTACCGCACACGTGACATCGCCTCCATCACACACGAAAAATGTGCCTGCGGCAGAACGCTTGTACGCATGACAAAGCCCAAGGGAAGAAGCGACGATATGCTCATCATCCGCGGCATAAACGTCTTCCCGTCGCAGGTCGAACACGTACTCACCGAGCTTGGACTCATCCCGAATTATCAGATCGTTGTTGACAGAAAAAACAATCTGGATATAATGGAGGTTAAGGTTGAGCTTGCCGACCGTGCCGGCTTTGATACCGTCAAGGAGCTTGAAGCGTATGCAAAAACAATCGAAAACGCGCTTCAGTCGACACTCAACATTCATCCAAAGGTGACGCTCGTCGAGCCTATGAGCCTGCCGCGCAGCGAAGGCAAGGCAAAGCGCGTTATCGATAACAGAAACATAATCTGACCGAAACAGGAGGAACGCAAAGTGTTTGTAAAGCAGCTTTCAATTTTCGTGGAAAACAAATCCGGCAGACTGGCTGATATAATCGATGCCATCGCCGCCGCGGGTATTGACATCCGCGCCGTTTCCATCGCCGACACCACCGATTTCGGCATTCTCCGTCTCATCGTCGATAAGCCCGACGAAGCGGAAAAGGCACTGAAATCAATGGGACTCACAGTGAGACTGACCGACGTGATCGCCATAGAAATATCAGACACACCGGGCGGATTCGCATCGGCACTGAATGTCCTCAAAGACAAAGACGTCGAAATAGAATACGCATATGCTTTCATTTCCCGCGACGAGGGCAGAGCATGTGTCATCCTCCGCGTCGACGACAACGATAAAGCAATAAAGCTTTTCGGCGAAAACGGTGTGAAAATTCTCCCCGGCAGCAATATTTATACAATGTAAAAGAACCGGCGCGTTCCCTCAATGGGTCCGCGCCGGTTTTATGTTATTTCTTTATTATCTCGCTGAAGATAGCGTCTTTGTCATAGGTATTCTCGGTAAATCCCGGGATATCTTTTATTGCCTTGCAATAGCTGACACTGAATCGACCGTAAATTGCCTTGATATCCTCGTCGGAATAGGGACAGCTGTTGTTCACGATGAGAAGTGCAAGGCTGTTTGCGACAAGCCAGAGCGCGTTGTAATAGAGATCCGCCTGCTCCGCCGTCATGTTATATATCTTCATAAGCGTATCGCGGATCAGCTCCTGCGTATACTTCACCAGCTCAATCGCGCTGTTGTCATCGCTATATTTGTCAGAGCTGAGGTACAGCAGCTTATAAAGATTAGGTTCATCCTTTGCAAATCCGAGATAACGCATACCGATGCCGAGAAACGGTATATCACTGTTCAGTCCTTCCTTGATGCGTTCTCTGTAAATACACATTGCTCGTGCGTGTACGGCGCGTTTCAGCTCGTCAATCGATTTGAAATATGTAAAAATCGGACGTGTCGAAACTCCAAGCTCGGCAGCCATTTCCCTTGCCGTCACCGTTTCAATACCGCTTCTGCGAGTTATGGCGAGCGCGGCATTGATCATTTCGTCCTTTGTAAATTTTGCCTTCGGAGGCATATCGTCACCCTTTCTTTTATTATGCTTCGAGCCAGTTGCATAATCATGATTATACAACAAAATAATTATATACCGTTTTTTCGGAATGTCAATACCCAATTTGAATTTTCATTCACTGCAGAACACATTTTATTGCAAAAAGCTGAAGTCGGGTCGGCATGATACCGTAAAGCCTGAGAAGGAAATTCCTGTTTATGCCGTAAGCAAAGGCAGGCGACCTCTTTTCGAGGATCGACAACATTTTTTCGGCAATACGCTCCGGCGGAACGCATTTGGTCTCAACACTGTCAACGATGCGGCGGAATCGCTTTGCATTGCAGCTATAAAGCTTTGTCGTCTGGCAGAAGCTGTCGAGCGCCGCTGTCGAAGCGTTCAACATACCTGTCCGTACCGCTCCCGCACGTATAACCGAAACATATATGCCGAGGAGCTGAAGCTCCATACGCAGTGAATACGCATACCTGTCGAGCGTGCTCTTGCTCACGGCATAGATACCGGTAAACGGAAGCGGGTCAAGCGCCGCAAGTTCGCTTGTCGTGATGATGATACGGCTGCCGCTGCGAAGAAACGGCACAAAAGCCTTGTTTATCAGAAATGCTCCTACAAGGTTCACATCAAAGATTTTCTTAAAGTCTGCGCTGTCAATTTCGGCAAGCGAATCCAACATATATATCCCCGCAAAATGTACGATTGCAAACAGCTCCTCCGTCGTTCGGCGAACAATTCCGACCGCTTCCGCGACGCTGTTTTCGTCGGTTATATCCGCCTGAACCGGTATGATGTTTCTGCCTCCGTCGCACAAAACTCTGTCGAGCGCAAAGACGGTATATCCTTTTTTTGCAAGCGCATTTACTGCGGCTTTTCCCATTCCGCCTGATGCGCCTGTCACAAGTATGTATTTCATGAATTCCTCACATTTTCGGAGTTGTTCTCGAGTATGCGCCCGATAAGCGTGATTCTTTCACCCCGCCTCCGCATATCCTCCGTGAATCTGCTGCTGTATGCGAGATATATAAGATAAATATACGGCATGCCGAGATTCGTTTCCAGCAACGAATTGATAACAAGCGGACGAAGCTTATCCTCAATGCCTTCAAAGCCTGCGGAACGTATTCCGCCGAGAAGCAGTCCGGCTTCCCATCCGAACTGAACCAGCACACCGATCGCAAGCAGCCACGGTATGTTTATCCGTGCCTTGTTGTCTTTCTGAAAAAGGTTATATATGATAACGCCAGCATACCCCGCAAAAAGAATTGCCGCCATATATCCATGATATTCTCCGGTGGTGCGCTGAATAATAATATACGTAACATCCGGTGGAGAAAACGTCTTTGCAAGCAGCGGGCAGACAAACCACCATATAAGTATCAGAAGCGACCATTCAAAAAGTCCCCGGTCCTTTGATATCCAAAGCCATATCCATGCGAAATTCGTGAACCCGTAGCTGAGCGACATCCACAAAAGCACAAAAAACAGGCTGTACCCGTCAGAAATACTTCTCGAATGACACACAAGATGAAATATGCCGTAATCCACGAGCATATAAAGCACACCTGCCAGCGTCCCGATAAGTACCGTCATGTATTTTTTCTTCAGGATGAGAAGCCCCGCAAAAAGAGCGAGAAACGCAACGTCCATCCATATGTAAAGCGGCGGAAAAGTCCGCCGCGCAATAATCTCTGTCATAAAGCGCTTCCTCCGTGTCACTCTATTCTATCACAATATCCACCACAAAGCAAGCGTTTATAACAGCATTTTGATATGCTCTTCAAGCGAATCCCTGCCCAATATGCCGATATAGGACATATGAATATTTCCGTCCCTGTCGATAAGCACCGTAAGCGGAAGCACATTTGCCCCGTACTGTTCGGTAGCCGACGATTCCGTATCGAAATAAAGAGGGAACGTGAAGCCGCATATTTCCGCATAATCCTTGACTCCCTGAAACGTATCACTGTAACCGTTCGTCTGATTTATCATCATGAAAACGACCCTGTCTCCGTACTCACGGAACACTTCTTCAAAGTCGGGCAATTCGTAGACGCATGGCATACACCACGTCGCCCAGAAATTGAGCACGATCGGCTTTCCGAAAAACTGCGACAGAGTGACGGCATTCCCGTCCATATCGGTGACAACGAAATCGGGCGCGCGTTTTTTCTCTGCCGAACACATGATACCGTCTGCCGAACCAAAACCCACGCTTGCCGACGGTAGCATGACTATCAGCGCCAGAAACGTCGCAATAAATGATCTCAGTTTCATAAAAAACACCTCAACGGTATTTTCCCTCGCATCAAAAAAACAAACCGAGAAAAATTTTTCCGTTTTCCTTTCTTTTTAGTTTGACTTAAAGTATGGCGGTTAATATTAAGGCACAAAACAAAAACCGCGAAAGGACGGTCGACTATGAAATCACGTAAAATCATTTCAATAACACTCGCACTCATTACCGCACTCTTTGCCGTGATGAGCTGTATACCGACGGCACTTGCAGCCGAATACCAAGCAAACGGCGCAACGTATTTTACCTTCACCGACGGCGGTATAACCGTCAGCGAAGGAACATATGACGGCTACAAGATCGAAGGCACCTCACTCACTATAAACGACTCCGGCACATATGTACTGAGCGGAAGCTGCAATGACGGTTCGGTCAAGGTCAAAAAAGGAACAGCCGGTGTGACATTGGTGCTAAGCGGTTTGACTCTGACAAGCTCGACCACCGCTCCCATCGCCTGCAACAAATCCACCGAAGTCAGGATAATCGTTGCCTCCGGCAGTGTGAATGCCCTCACAGACAGTGCGAAAAACAACGATGACAATTATCCTGACAATACCGATGCCGAAAACGCAGTCATAAAATGCAAGGACGGCTCACAGGTAACTCTTTCCGGCTCCGGCACACTTAACATCACCGCAAACGGCAAAAGCGGAATAAAATCCGGTGCGACCACCGATGAAGAGGGCGAAGCGCGGATGACCATAAGTGATTTGACGCTTAATATTACCGCTTCGGTCAACGACGCAATAAACGCCGAACAGCTCCTTAACGTCACAAGCGGCAACATCACAATATCCGCAGGCGACGACGCCATTCACAGTGATTACATTCTGAATATCGGCAGTGAAAACGGCGAAGGTCCCGTTATAAATATCAAAAACTGCCATGAGGGACTTGAAGCGGCAACGCTCAACGTATATTCCGGCAACATGCAGTATCCGCTTCCGGAAAGCTGTGCCTTTCCGGAAGCGGATAATATAATTATTTACTTTGAATAAAGGCTTCCGATAAGCCTGTTTGTCATGCCGCACGGAAGAAGCTTTGCAAGCACACAAAACAGCTTATATTGAAATCCCACCGCATAAAGCGGCTTGACATGGCGCTTCGTCGCACATCTGACGACGACCCGCGCCACCTTTTCGGGCGAAACGCCGTGCGTTTCGTCCTTTTCCATTTTACCGACAGAGCGGCTGACCGCCCCGCCGTATATATCGTCGCCCTTTGTTTCCTTACTCCTTGATGCCGTGAAGCCCGTACTCGTGTCGCCCGGCATGACGGCACAGACTCTTACGCCGAAACGCCTGACCTCGTTCGCAAGTGACATCGTATACGCATTGACAGCCGCCTTCATCGCGCTGTAATACGTCTGAAACGGGACGGGTAAAACAGCGGCGGCGGAGCTGATGCAGACGATGCGTCCCCGTGCCTTTCTGATGTGCGGCAGACAGCAGCGTGTCACGGTGTCCATACCGACAAACAGCGTTTTCACAGAAAATTCGACTTCGATTCCTTCAGTAAATTCAACCGCTCCCGATATACCCGAGCCGGCGTTGTTTATAAGCAGATCGATACCGCCTGACTCAGACACAACACGCCCGACCGCTTCACTCACGGTTTCGGGCTTTGTAATGTCGGCATAGATATGCGTAACTCCGCTTTGCGGAACATCACGTCTGCTGAACTCGAAAACCCTCCAGCCCTCTTTTGCAAGAAGTGCCGCCGTTGCCCTGCCGATACCGGAGCTGCCGCCGGTAACGACGGCGGTTTTATTCATTGCAGATAACCGACGCAATTATGCCGACCGCTTCGTCGATAAGCGGCTCTGTGAGCGTCGCCATATAACTCGTACGGAGTAGGCAGGCATCGGGCGGAGTTGCGGGAGGAAGTACGGGATTGAGATAAACGCCCGCATCATAGATGTCCTTTGCCTTCTGAAGCGTGTCGATGGTATCCTTCGTATAAATCGGGATAATCGGAGTGGAAGCCTCGATGATGCCGATTCCCTTTTCCTTGTAGCACTTACGGGCATAATTTGAAAGCGACGCAAGGCGTGTCACGAGCTCGGGATGCGCTTCAAGTTCTTTGAGCGCGGCAAGCGCCGTCGCACAGCTTGCAGGCGTGATCGATGCCGAGAAAATAAACGGACGTGAATTGTGCTTGACATATTCGACGACTTCTTTTTTCGCCGCCATATATCCGCCGAGGCTTGCCAATGATTTCGAGAACGTACCCATATAGATATCGACCTCTTCCTCAAGTCCGAAATGGCTTGCGGTACCTCTGCCGCCCTCACCGATGACACCGAGACCGTGCGCGTCGTCAACCATGACCCTCGCACCGTATTCCTTTGCCAGACGGCATATCTCGGGGAGATTTGCGATATCGCCGCTCATTGAGAAAACGCCGTCCGTTACGATGAGAATGCCGCCCTTGCCGGACACGTTTTGGAGAATGCGCTCCAGATCAGCCATATCGTTATGCTTGAAAAGCAGTCTCTTCGCATAGCTGAGCTGAGAGCCGTCATATATACTCGCGTGATTTTCCTTGTCATTTATTATGTAATCGCCGTGACGCGCGATTGCACTGATTATGCCGAGGTTGGACTGAAATCCGGTCGAAAATGTGCAGACAGCCTCTTTTCTGAGGAACTTTGCAAGCTCGTTTTCAAGTTCAAGATGAAGCTCCAGCGTACCGTTAAGAAAACGCGAACCGGAACAGCCTGTACCATATTGTTCGATCGCCTTTACTCCGGCTTCAATGACGTTTTCGTTGGTCGTAAGACCGAGATAGTTATTTGAGCCAAGCATGATACGGCGCTTGCCCTCCATGATGACTTCCTTGTCCTGACGCGACTCAAGCGCGTGAAAATAGGGATAAATTCCTCTCGATTTTGCCTCATCGGCAAGAGAAGGCTCAAAGCATTTTGCAAACAGGTCCATATGTCAGTTCCTTTCGGCGTGTTTTTTTCTGTTGGCATATTTGCGCGCGATCATACGCTTCGCAACGGTAAGCGCCGCGATGACGGCAGAAAACGCAATACACCATAATATTATATTGATTCTTACCGTGACCTCCGGTATATGGTCAATCGGCAGAAAGTCGACTGCAAAATAAGTGAAAAGCAATGAAATGAAATACAGCGTCCAGACAAGCGGCTGTGAGTGATACACACTGCGCCTAACGAAAAACAGCCCGTAAACAACAACGCATGTAACTATAAGATACTTCACTAGGAACACCGTCGTCGCGTAAAGATAAACCGATCTGCTTGATGTGGGCATATATGAAATGAAGAACGACAGAATCCAGACGACGGGGACAAACAGCCCGACAAAACCGAATACCCACCTTGAGCAGTCAAGAATGCGTTCGCCCTTGCTCTGGAACGGCAGGTTCGTGACAAGCTCACGGCAGAACATCGCACAATCACCGATAGCCTCGCCGAAGCTTTCACCGCGCTCTTCATATTCGAGCGCCATTCCGATTATATCTGATATCGTCTGCTCATATTCCATCTCGTTCAGATCATAAGTGCTGAGATTACGCTGCATCTTCAGAATGATCTTTCTGTTCGGCTTTGAAACACGCTTCAACGCCTTTTTCTGTTCGGATGTCATTTGCCGCCACCTGCCTTTCCGTTTATAATACCGTAAACCGCACCGGCAACCTCTTCCCAACTTTTTACGAAATCCGCGAGATACCATTTGCCGGCTTCGGTGATGGTGTAATATTTTCGTTTCGGACCGAGCGGCGAGCTCATCAGCTTCGATGACACGCTTCCCTGCTTTTCAAGGCGGATCAGCATCGGATATATGGTTCCTTCCGACACGTCGCGGAAGCCGCTTTCCTTCAGCAACTCGATTATTTCGTATCCGTATGTCGTCCGCAGGCTGATAATCTTGAGTATACATCCCTCAAGCGACCCGCGCATAAGCTGCGATCTGTCGAATTCCAGCATAACGTTTCCTTCCGTTTGCAGGACAGTGCGGAAAGAGCCGCGCTACCTTGCATCACATAGTACCGTTATTTTAATACAACATTCGTGTTTTGTCAAGAGGCTATTACACAGCGCCCGACAATTTTACAATTCCGTTACTCACATATTACCGCAGGCTGTGTGCAGTGGATCTCCGATAAGGCTATAATAATGGCGTAGAAAAAAGAAGGAGTAAGAGAAAAATGAAAAGGAAAGTAATTGCAATCGCACTCGCGGCAATGACGCTCATATCCTGCGCTGTAATGCAGTCATGTCAGAAGAGCGGCTTTGACGCAGGTAAAAACATCAGCGTAGTGGCACGTGAAGACGGAAGCGGAACAAAATCCGCGTTCATGGAAATAATCGGACTCAAGGGCAAAAGCGACGTTTCCGGCGTAATAATCGCAACCGGAACGGCAGGCGTGCTCGCCGAAGTGAAATCCAATCCTCTCGCCATCGCATACGAAAGCCTCGGATATGTCACGGACGACGTAAAAAAGCTGAAAATCGACGGTGTCGAAGCCACGGTCGAAAACATCAAAAACGGCACCTACAAGATCGCGCGTCCGCTCCGGGTCGTATACAAGCCCGCAACGGTTGAAAACTCCGTTAACGCAGCATACCTGAAGTTTCTGCAGAGCGACGCGGCGCAGAAGATAATATCCGCCGAAGGCTATGTCGTCCTCGTCGATAACGCACAGGCGTATTCCCCCGATTCCTCTCTCAGCGGAACGATAAACATTTCCGGCAGCACCTCGCTTCAGCCCCTCATGATAAAGCTTGCGGCAAAGTTCCAGGAGCTTCAGAGCGGCGTAAGCGTAACGGTAGCCGGCGGCGGCAGCGGACAGGGCTATAAGAACGCAGAAGCCGGTGTCAGCGAATTCGGCATGATATCCGAAAGCTTCAACAGCGAAAAAGCTCCCGACTGCGTAAGCTACGAGGTGGCAAAGGACGGTATCGCCGTCATCGTCAACAAGGACAATACACAGGACAGCATCATCCTGACCACCCTCAAAAACATCTATGACGCCGAAGCCGGAGAAAACGCCGTGATAACGTGGTCCAAGGCTCAGGGATAAAAAATCATGACAAAAACGCTCCGTGAAAAGGGCATAAAAGGACTCTTCCTTGCTTCCGCCCTGTTTTCAATGGCGGCGCTGGCAACGATAACGGTATTTCTGCTGATAAGCGGAATACCGTTTATCGCGCATACAGGCGTCGCGGAATTTCTGCTCGGCAGGCGCTGGGCTATCCTCGAAAGCCCGCCGTCCTACGGCATACTCCCCATGATAGTCGCCACACTGTACGTGACGGCGCTGTCTGTGATACTCGGCACAATACTTGGACTCTTCACCTCAGTCTGTCTTTTTGCCTTCTGCCCGAAAAAACTCGTGCTTCCGCTCAGGCAGCTGATAAATCTCCTTGCAGGGATCCCATCCGTAATCTTCGGACTCTTCGGCATGACGACGATTGTTCCATTTCTGCGTGACTACGTTTCGCCGAACGGTGTCGGCTACGGCATACTCGCCGCATCGCTCGTCCTCGCGGTCATGATACTGCCAACGGTCGTGAGCGTCAGCCTTGACTCGCTTTCCGCCGTACCGAAAAGCTATTATGAAGGTGCGCTCGCCCTCGGTGCAACCAAGGAGGAGGCGGTCTTCGGAATCGTGCTTCCTGCCGCAAAAAGCGGTATAACGGCGGGCATCGTTCTGGCGACGGGACGTGCGCTCGGCGAGACCATGGCGGTCATACTTGTGATAGGCGGCAGCCCCGAAATGCCGGGCAGCCTGTTCCAGAGTGTGCGTACCCTCACAGCAAACATCGCAATGGGCGCAATGGAGCTGAAGGACGATGCATTAAGTGCGCTCATCGCCTCCGGCGTCGTGCTTTTCGTTTTCGCACTGCTTCTGAACATCAGCTTCTCGGCGCTCAGATGCGGAAAGAAAAAGGGGTGAGCCATATGGACAAAAAACAGCATTTCCCTCTTCGCCGCCGTATTTTTACGGGAATGAAACTCATAAGCGGTGTCATGACACTGCTATCCGTCGCGGCGCTTTTTGCCGTGATAATATATGTATTTGCCGACGGCACCGACAAGCTGTCGTTCGACCTGCTCTTCGGCTCATATACCGACACGCCGTCGATACTTCCCGCCTTTGTCGGCACCCTTGAACTGATACTCATCGCCGGAGTTATCGCTATTCCTCTCGGTATTGCAACCGCCGTCTTCCTTGCCGAATACACAGACGGCGAAAGCACTCTCGTCCGCCTTATACGCATTGCCGTAGAAACCCTTGCCGCCATACCCAGCATCGTCTACGGTCTGTTCGGCTACCTTGTGTTCGTCGTAGCCTGCGGTTGGGGCTATTCACTGCTGGGCGGCGGCATAACGCTTGCGATAATGATACTTCCCGTCATCGTGCGCTCCACCGAAGAAAGCCTGCGCTCCGTCCCCGTATCCTACCGTGAGGGAGCATACGCTCTCGGCGCCGGAAAGGCGAGAGCGATATTCCGCGTCGTGCTTCCCGCCGCATCCGGCGGCATCGTCACTGCGGTCATACTCGCCGTCGGACGAATAATCTCCGAAAGCGCCGTGCTGATTCTCACAATCGGCATGGTCGTCAACAAAATGCCGCAAAGCATACTCTCACCCGGCACAAGTCTCGCGCTTGACATATACTATTTCGCAAGCTACGGCTATCCGAACGAGGCGGCGGCAACCTCCGTCGTACTGCTTGCGTTCGTACTGATAATAAACCTGTCCGCAAGCGCCGTCGGCAGGGCAATCGAAAGAAAGGCAGGTCGTTAATCATGAATAAAGCCGATATATCCGTAAAGGACTGCAATCTCTGGTACGGCGATTTCCATGCCCTGAAGGATATCAGCATCGAAATCCCGGCAAATGAAATAACCGCTCTCATCGGACCGTCCGGCTGCGGCAAATCGACATTTCTGAAAATATTCAATCGTATGAACGATCTTGTACCCGGCTGTCGCATAACCGGCAGCTTTACTGTCGGCGGAAATGATATTTTCGCAAAGAACTGCGATGTGACGCTTCTTCGCAAAAACGTCGGCATGGTCTTCCAGAAACCCAATCCGTTCCCGATGAGCATATACGAAAACATCGCGTTCGCCCCCAAGACCTTCGGTGTGAAAAAGAAATCGGAAATCGATGAAATCGTCGAATGCTCGCTCGTCCGCGCCGGAATATGGGACGAGGTCAAGGACAGGCTCAGAAAAAGCGCTCTCGGGATGAGCGGCGGTCAGCAGCAGCGGCTCTGCATCGCGCGTGCCCTCGCGGCAAGCCCGTCTGTTTTACTGATGGACGAGCCGACCTCCGCACTGGACCCGATATCAACGGGAAAAATCGAGGACCTGATGGAAGAGCTGAAAAGAGACATGACAGTCGTCATCGTGACGCACAATATGCAGCAGGCAACACGTATTTCCGACAAAACCGCCTTTTTCCTCCTCGGCGAGTTGGTTGAATACGGCGACACCGAGCGGATTTTCACCTGTCCTGCCGACAAACGCACCGAAAATTATATTTCGGTTCATTGTAAAATGAAATAGGACATATAGAAAGAGACATAGCGGACGTGGTAT
>ERZ857840.973-NODE-973-length-36023-cov-14.188112_pt1 | contig 36023 bp, 22 predicted proteins | sample MGYA00519760_ERZ857840 | MGnify/ENA primary metagenome ERZ857840 (study PRJEB31778, sample SAMEA3449371) | human gut metagenome | biome: human gut; feature: human-associated habitat; material: faeces | place: United Kingdom | collected 2010/2012 ... | reverse complement strand
GTCGAGGAATACGCCGTGTTCGCCGTCGCGGAAATCAGGTTGAACTTCCACGAATCAAGCGGAACAGCGGAAACAAGCTGGTCAGCGGTCGTGACGGGGATGCCGATTTCCTCCAGTGCGCGAAGACGCGCATCCAGCGACGAAAACTGCTCCTGCAGCGCCGCAAGCGAGTAAAAACCGGGAACATCCGCCACGCGGTCGGTGGAAGAGGGAAAAACGCAGCCCGTTGCGGCGAAAATGCAGTTCTGCACGTCGCCGCTGGTCAGGGTGACATAGATTTCGATGTCGCCGGGCTGGGCGTAGGCGGCGGGCGGCAAGGTGACGGACGCAATGCTGCCCTGCGCGCTGCCGCTAAGCGGGATGGTTGTGCCGGTGCGCAGGTGCTTGACCGTGCCGGAAACGGCGGTGTTGCCAAGGTCAACGGGATTTCCCGCGCGGAGAACCGTGACGGTGATTCGGTGCGCCCGGCGCGCATCGGTGATGAACAGCGCGGGGATGTTCATGCGGCGCAGGGGACGGGTGAGGTCAGCGGTATAAGTGAGAGTAGTGGTAATGTCAGTCAATTTCGCTCCTCCTTGTGTGATGGGTACGGCGGCGCGGGCAGGTACGCCGCGAAATATAGGAACTTACGTTCTCTATATGCGCATGATAGCACGGATGCCCGCAATTGGCAAGAAAATTTGATTTCATTTGAATTGGCTTGATTTCATTTGATTTCATTTGATTTCGCTTGAGATGGGGAGATAGAAAGCTGCGCCTATCCGGCGCGATGGCGTTGTTCGCTTTTCCCTTGCTCCTTCTGCGCGGTTATCCACATTCCTCCCACCCTAATTTCGCCTCTCCCTCTTTCCTTTTCCCCCTCCCTATGGTATAATCATACTGGAATCCTATTTCCGAGGAGCAGAAGGCGTATGATGAAGGATCTGGTAGTCATCGGCGGCGGACACGCGGGTTGTGAAGCCGCCCTCGCAGGGGCGCGCATGGGGCTTGATACCCTCCTGTTGACGCTGAATATGGACGGGATTGCCCTCATGGCGTGCAATCCCGTTATCGGCGGCAGCGCAAAGGGGCATCTTGTGCGTGAACTGGACGCAATGGGCGGCGAAATGGGGCGCGCCATCGACGATACGTTCCTCCAAAGCCGAATGCTCAATATGTCCAAAGGCCCGGCGGTTCATGCCCTGCGCGCACAGGCGGACAAGCAGCAGTACCAGAACCGGATGCGTACCGCGCTGATGACGCAGGACAACCTGACCGTCCGGCAGGGAGAAGTCGCCGCGATTGACGTCGAGAACGGGCATGTCACCGGCGTGACGACAACGACGGGGCAGCATATCTCCTGCAAGGTCGCGGTTGTCGCGTGCGGCGTGTACCTCCGCAGCCAGATTATCATTGGGGAGAGCATCACGCCGGGCGGGCCGCAGGGGCTGATGAGCGCGCCGAACCTCAGCGGCAGCCTGACGCGCATCGGCTTTCCGCTCCGGCGGTTCAAGACGGGGACGCCCGCGCGCATCGACGTGCGGACGATTGATTTCGACGAAATGACGCCGCAGCCCGGTGACGAGCCAGTGACGCCGTTCTCGTTTATGACCGACCGCGCGCTGCACAATACCTACGCATGCTATTTGACATGGACGACGCCGGAGACACACGACATCATCCGCCGGAATCTCCACCGCGCGCCGCTGTATTCCGGCAAAATCCACGGCATCGGGCCGCGCTACTGCCCGTCGATAGAGGATAAAATCGTCAAGTTTGCCGACAAGGAGCGCCATCAGGTGTTCCTTGAGCCGGAAGGAATGCAAAGCCGCGAATGGTATGTGCAGGGCATGTCCACGTCGCTGCCGGAGGATGTGCAGTGGGAGATGTACCGCTCCGTGCCGGGCTTGCGGCGGTGTGAGCTGACGCGGCTGGCGTATGCGATTGAGTACGACTGCATCGACAGCCGGCAATTGCGCCCGACACTGGAAAGTCTGGATGTGCGGGGGCTGTTTTTTGCGGGGCAGATTAACGGCACATCCGGGTACGAGGAAGCCGCCGCGCAGGGCTTGCTGGCGGGCATGAATGCCGCTTTGACGGCGCAGGGCAAGCCGCCGATTGTGCTTACGCGCGATCAGGCGTACATCGGCGTGCTGACCGACGACTTGACGACGAAAGGCACGGACGAGCCGTACCGCATGATGACGAGCCGCGCCGAGCACCGCTTATCCCTGCGGCAGGACAATGCGGATTTGCGCCTGACGCGCATCGCCTACGAGGCGGGTCTGGCGACGCGGGAGCGCATGGAGCGCACGGAACGCAAGGCATCGGAAACCGCGCAGCTGCTGGGCGAACTCCGCAAAGCGAAATACACGCCCGGCGTCACGCTGAACGACTGGCTGGAGAAGCATCATCAGCCGGAAGCGCAGAACGGGCTAAGCGCGGTGGAACTGCTGAAGCGTCCGGAAATCACGCTGTCAGCGCTGGCGGAGCTTTCGCCGGAGATTAGGCAATTCGGCAAGCCCGCGCAGGAGCAGGCGGAAATCTCGGTGAAGTATGAGGGCTATTTGGAGCGACAGGAGACGCTGATTCGCCACGCGCGGCAGATGGAAGAGACGCTGCTGCCGGAGGATTTGCCCTACGAGGAAGTGACCGGGCTTCGGATTGAAGCGCGGCAGAAGCTGATGAAGCAGCGTCCGCGGTCGCTTGCGGCAGCGAGCCGGATTCCGGGGGTGTCGCCCGCGGATGTGGCGGTGCTGATGGTGTTCTTGGAGAAGCATAAGGGCAATGCTTGAATGCCTTTGGGCGGGCGGCATTGCTGGATGCTTATTTGCAGCTGAATTTTCTTGTTGCAGGGGATTTCGCCTCTGCGGAGGCGACAAGGGGGCAATGGAAACAGACGAAGTCTGCGGTCGCCCCCTTGCCCCCTTCGGCGCCGCAACTTTTGGGGCTTCTTGGCTTGTGCCGGAACGTCCAATCCGAACCGTAGGTTCGCTGGATAAACACGCGGACACTGTATGCAAGTGTCACCAACTCAATCGCGAGAAAGGGTCAAGGGAGGAACTCCCTTGCAGGGTCAAGGGGCAGCGCCCCTTGCGGAGTCCAGAGGCAGCGCCTCTGGGGTCTCCCGTAACTTATATGAAAGAAGGAATGACAATGGGACTGTTCGCAAAACTGCGTGAAGGATTGACCAAGACGCGTGATACGCTGATGGGGCGCGTCGATACGCTGGTGAAGGAAACAAGGAAGATTGACGAGGATTTCTATGAGGAACTCGAAGATATTCTGCTCATGTCCGACTGCGGCATGAAGGCGACAACCGCCATTATGGATGAACTGCGCCGCCGCGTGAGCGAAAACAAGGTCAAGGATGCCGATACCGCCAAGCAGATGCTCAAAGATATCATGATTGAGCAGATGGACATCCCGCGTCCGCCGCTGCGCTGGCCGATGGTCATGCTCGTTGTCGGCGTGAACGGCGCGGGAAAAACGACCACCATCGGCAAGCTCGCCCTGCGCTTTCAGAACATTGGCCGCCGGATTATCCTCTGCGCGGCGGATACATTCCGTGCGGCGGCGGCTGACCAGCTGACCGTCTGGGCGGAACGCGCGCGTGTGCCGATTGTCAAGCACGCCGAGGGCGCTGACCCCGCGGCGGTCGTCTATGACAGCATCCAGTCCGCCAAGGCGCAGGGCGCGGATCTGCTGATTGTCGATACCGCCGGCCGTCTGCACAACAAGAAGAACCTGATGGATGAGCTGAACAAGATGCGCCGCGTGATTGACCGCGAGTTCCCGGAAGCGGATGTGCGCTGTATGCTCGTGCTGGATGCAACGACGGGTCAGAACGGTCTGGCGCAGGCGCGCGCGTTCAAGGAAGTCTGCGAAATCGGCGGCATCATCCTGACCAAACTCGACGGCACGGCGAAGGGCGGCATTGCGCTTGCCATCCGGCAGGAGCTGGAAGTGCCGGTGTGGTACATCGGCGTAGGCGAGGGCATCGACGACTTGCAGCCCTTCAATGCCAAGGACTTTGTGGAAGCGCTATTCTAATTAGGAGGGCAATTATGCCGTCTTTATCAACCTATTCGGCGGAGCTGGATTATGCCTACGCACCGGGGATGTTCCCGGCGATGGAATGCCTGCTGCACCGCCCGGAAAGCTGCCGCCGCGTGCTGCTGCATAGCCGAAGCGCCGGAACCGAGGGCGCACAGCGGCTTCGCGAGGAAGCGGAAAAGCACCATATCCGCGTGGAAGAGGCGGACAAGGCACTTTCCCGCATTTCGGGGAAGGATAACTGCTTCGCGGCGGCGGTGTTCAGCAAGTTCGAGGATGACCTGCGCCCTGACAAGCCGCATATCGTCCTGCATCACCCGTCGGACAGCGGCAATGTCGGCACGATTTTCCGCACGGCGCTTGGCTTTGACGTGCAGGATATCGCCGTCATCCGCCCGTGCGTGGATGTGTTTGATCCCAAGACTGTCCGCGCCAGCATGGGCAGCATCTTCCAGCTGCGGCTGCATGTCTATGATGATTTTGCGCAGTATCAGGCGCAGTTCCCGGAACACGCGCTCTATCCGTTCATGCTCGACGGGTCGAAGTCCCTGCCGGATGTGTTAGGCGACATTCCTGACCGCTGGACGCTGATTTTCGGCAACGAGGGCAGCGGTCTGCCGCCGGAGTTCAGCCGTCTGGGGCAGCCTGTGCGCATTCCAAGCAGCAATAAGGTGGATTCGCTGAATCTGTCCATTGCCGCGGCGATTGGGATTTACGCCTTTGCAAGGCGGTGACTTGTAAATTCTTCACCCACAGGCGAAATTTGCTTGACGCAGGGCCGCGCTCTGCGCTACAATGAAGAATGCGGAATCCCTTTTTCGGAAATTGGTAGGAGGAAAGAACCATGAAGCAAAGCATGAAAAAGGCGGCGCTGGTGCTGATGCTGGCGCTGGCGGTGCTGCTTGTGCCGCAATGGAGCAATACAGCGCTGGCGGTCACAACGCCGTCGGATATCACCACGGGCAGTGACCTGCCGCCCGCGCCGCCGCTGCCGACGCCGCCCGCGGAAGGCGAAGTCGTTATTTCCGGCGCAAAGACGGTTCGCGGCGGCGAGAAGCTAACGTTCTCCGTCACCATCGACGGAAAAACCGTCCCGAACAGCGATTTGGAATGGACGCTGTACCCGGCGGATGCTTCGCTGGCGACCATCAAAAGCGGCGTTATTACCACCAAACGTGTGACATACACGCACTATGTGCAGGTGTCGGCGGCGCTGAAAAGCGACCCGTCGCGTTATGCGAACTTCCGCCTGTGCATTGCGCCGGGCGTGAAAAAAATCACCGTCAGCGCGCCCACGACGTATGTTGATTTGAGCGGCAGCAAAACTTTGCAGCTGAAAGCGACGTGCGACCCGGAGGACGCGATTGCCGATGTCACATGGTCGAGCAGCAGCAGCAAAATTGCGACGGTGGATGCAAGCGGCCTGGTGACGGCGCGCAAAACCGGCAAAGTGACCATCACCGCCACGGCGAAGGACGGCAGCAAGGTCAAGGGCAGCATCACCCTGCGCGTCGTCAGCGGCGTGACGGGGCTGACCATCGAGGGCGCAGGCAGCGTCGCGGCGGGCAAGTCCATCACGCTCAAGGCAGTGATGATGCCGGCGGATGCGACGGAAAAGGGCGTCGTCTGGTCGGTGGACTGCGACAAGAGCATCGCCGCCATCAGCCAGAGCGGCAAGCTGACGACCGAGAAAATCAGCGCGATTACGACCATTACCGTGACGGCGGTGTCCAAGCAGAACAGCGCGATTCGCGCCACCCACACGGTCACGATTCGCCCGGTGACGACGGGACTTGCGATTTCCGCGCCGCGCCTGACGATTGACCTCGTATCCCCGACGCTTCAGCTGACGGCAAAATGCATCCCGGAGGACGCCTCCCAGCAGGTGGCTTGGTCGACCAGCAACAAGCGCATTGCGACGGTGGATGCAAACGGTCTGGTGACGGCGAAGAAGGTCGGCAAGGTGACGATTACCGCCAAGGCGACGGATGGTTCGGGCCGCTCGGCGAAAATCACCCTGACGGTCGGAAGCGCGGTCGGTACGCTGGAAATCCGCGGCGCAAGTGCCGTCGCGCAGGGCAAGACCATCACGCTGAACGCCGTCATCACCCCCGCTACGGCGACGAACCAGAAGGTTATCTGGTCGGTGGATTGCGGAAAAGACATCGCGACCATTGACCGGCATGGGCGCTTGAAGGCTGGCAAGGGGTTCACCGCGCCCGTGACCATCACGGTAACGGCGGTCAGCGCGGAGAACAGCGCGATTTCCGCGACGCGCACCGTGCAGATTCTGCCCCCGGTAACGACGGTTGCCATTTCCGCGCCGAGAAACTACATTGATGTGGACGGCGGGGACAAGACGCTTCAGCTGACGGCGCGCGTTTTGCCGGAAGATGCCGCGCAGAGCGTCACTTGGTCGACCAGCAACAAGCGCATTGCGACGGTGGATGCAAATGGCGTTGTGACCGCGCTCAAGGCGGGTACAGTGACGATTACCGCGACGGCGACGGACGGCACGGGTGTCCGCGCAAAGTTCACTGTCAAGGTACAGAAAACGGTCAAGTCGCTGACTATCAGCGGCGCGGAAAAACTCGGCGGCGGGCAGTCCACGACCATCAAGGCGACGATTCTGCCCAAGGATGCCGCGAATCAGAAGGTTATCTACTCGCTCAACTGCCCCGCGAGCGTCGCGACGATTTCGACCAGCGGCGTGCTGACCACGAAGAACGTGACAGAAATCACGACGGTAACGGTGAACGCTGTCAGCGCGGAGAACAGCACAATTTCCGCAACGTGGACGCTTGTCATTTACCCCAAGACGACGAAACTCACCTTGACGGCAGCCAGCAGCTGGATTAACGTTGGCGCGTCGGTGCAGCTGCATGTATCGGCAACACCCGAAACGGCGCAGATGCCTGTCCGCTGGCGCAGCAGCAACACCCGCATTGCGACGGTGGATGCAAACGGCGTTGTGCGCGGCCTGAAGGCGGGCACGGCGACGATTACCGTCCGCACGACCGACGGCTCGAACAAGCGTGCGTCCGTGCGCGTGACGGTCGGCATTCCGGCGACGGGCGTGGTGATTACAGGCAACCGCATCGTCCGCGCGGGTGCGACGCTCCGGCTGATGGCGACGGTGCAGCCCGCGAACGCCACGGTGAAGCGCGTGACGTGGGCGGTCAACTGCCCCGCGAGCGTTGCGACGATTTTTGGCGACGGGAAGCTGCGCGTGTCCGCAAACGCGGAAACACAAATTGTCCTCGTCACCGCGACGGTGAATGACGGTCAGCGGGTGAGCGCGGCATACCCGGTGTACATTCAGGGCAAAGCCCCGGTGCCGCCCACGCCGACCACCCCGGATGCGCCGGAAAAGTAAGCAGAATAAAGAACAGACCAGCATGGTGTGATGCCGTGCTGGTCTGTTTCGATTGTGGTTTGACTATTGGCAGAGACGCTTCGCTGTCTGCGCCTTTGTTGGCGGTTTTCTTGGAGTTGAGCGTCCGAGCAACAGTTGGGGCGTTGCCACAAACCCCATAAGAGACGCTGTCCATTGACCTCTCCGCGCGATTGAGTTGGTCGCTTTTCCCCTATTGTTTCCGCGTGTTTATCCTCTTTTAGCCCTCGAAGGCGAAGGGGGCGAGCGGAAGCCCATTCCGCCCAAACAGCGACACCTTCCCCCAATTCACATATGCATACCTTACCTTCGCCGGGTGGAGCACCGCCACGCTCCGCAAGCGCATCTCCGTCCCATCCAGCGTCACCGACTGCACAGGGTGATACGCCCCGTCCTCCCCGGCAATCTCCAGCAGCAGTTCGCCCGTCTCCCGGCGCAGCACAGGTGCGCTCAGCGTGACAACGAGCGTATCTCCCTGCGTATACTTCCCCAGCGCGCGGGGGGATTCCGGCGCGTCCATGCCATAGACGACGCGCAGGGCAACGTCGCACAGGCGCTCACCGGGGGTACGCTTGTCGGTCGGGTGGATGTTGTCGAACTCGCCGCAGTCCAGCAGAATTGCCAGACCACCGGGCTGGAGGGCGCTCGCCGCGCGTGCCTGTGCAAGACGCAGGCGCGCCCAGTCGTGCTTATCCTCGTCGCCGGCGGCAATCCACATCGGTAGCTGCACGTTGAGGAAGGGGAGCGAATCGTCGCGGAAAAGCTGACGCAGGCGCATCACCATGGCAGTCAGCAGCACGTCGTAATGCTCGGTTCTCGCGGTGTCATCCTCACCCTGATAATACAGAATGCCGGTCAGCGTCGCGGGAACGACGCGCTTTGTCATCGTTTCAATCAGCCCGCCCGGACGATACGGCGAACCGGGACCAACCGGCGGATGCCAAGGGCAGGGGCCGACGGTTTCGTTGATTTCCGGCCACGAGATACCGGGATTGTCCTTCTTCAGCTGAGCAACATGCGCATTCCATGCGTTCATTTCAACCCAAAAGGCATCTTCCTCCTGCCGCCACTGATCGAAGGGCTTGTCGCCGCCCTGTTCACGGTAGCGGGTGATGTAGCGCTGCCCCTCGGCGGTTGCTTCCAGCGCTTCCTTATCCATCCAGCAGGTCACGGATGTACCGCCCCAGTAGCAGTCAATAATGCCGATAGGGCAGTCAATCGTCCGCGCGAGTTTGCGGGCGAAGAAGTACGCCACGGCGGACATATCCCGCGCATAGCCGGGGCGGACACGCTCCCAATGAGACGCGGCTTCGGCTGCAATCGCGTCGTCATCCCAGACGCTCTTTTTCGGGACGTTGAAGTAGTGCACCAGCGGGTCGTCATGCGCTGAGATTAAATCTTGCCCCTCGTCGGCGTTTTGCAGTTCCAGCTCCATGTTGCTCTGCCCGGACGCGAGGTAGACTTCGCCAACCGAAATATCGGTGGATGTGCACGTTTCTGCCCCGCAGGTGACGGTCAGTGTGCAGCTGGTCGCCTGTTCCATCGGCGGAAGATGCAGGAGGAAGCGTCCGTCGCGCGCTGTGCAGATGCCTTCGGAGAGAATCAGCCCATCCGCCGTCGTCACGCGCCCGGTGATAGTTTGCCCATCCGCCGCCGTACCCCAGACGCGCACTTCCTTGCGGCGGCACAGCACCGCGCCATTGCCAAACAGGGGCGCAAGTTTGAATTCAATCGCCATTAGTCGTCCTTCTTTCCCATAAACGCGAGATTGTGCGAGATGAGCAGGCAGCGCTGGCGCACGCAGTCCGGCGAACGCAGCGGATCTTTGGGCGTGTGCAGCAGATAGTCGCACAGGCGGTCAATGTCCGTTTCGGCAACGTGCAGGCGCGTGTCCGACGAGGCATAGTAGATGTACACCTTGCCGTCGTCATCCGCAATTGCGCCGTTGGAGAACACGACGTTGCTCACGTCGCCCACGCGCTCATGCCCCATCGGGCCAAGCAGCATCCCCGACGGTTCGGCAATCACGCGCGACGGGTCATCCAGCGCCGTCATGAAGGCGTACAGCACATAGCGCAAACCTGCCGCCGTGTTGCGAACGCCGTGCGCGATGTGAATCCAGCCCTTGTCGGTGCGAATCGGCGTTGCGCCCGCGCCGTTTTTGCTCTCGGTGATGGTGTGGTAGCGGCGCAGGGAGATGATTTTCTCCTCATCAATGACGGGGTGCTCAATATCCTTGCACAGCCCGAAGCCGATGCCGCCGCCCGAACCCGTCTCGATGAAATCATCCATCGGGCGAGTATAGAAAGCATATTGCCCGTCCACAAATTCGGGGTGGAGGACGACATTGCGCTGCTGCGGCGAACGGAGCGTCTTGAGGTTCGGCAGACGCTCCCAGCTCTGCAAGTCCTTCGTGCGTACGATGCCCGCCGCCGCAACCGCCGCGGACAAATCGCTGCTGGTGCGGTCCTTGCTTTCGGAGCAGAATACGCCGTAAATCCAGCCGTCTTCATGCTGCGTCAGGCGCATGTCGTAGACGTTTGTTTCCTCTGCGCAGGTATCGGGGAGGACGACAGGATAATCCCGGAAGCGGAAGCCCTCAGTGGGCTTGTCGGATTCCGCGACGGCGAAGAAGGACTTGCGATCCATGCCCTCGACGCGCACGACGAGGCAGTACTTGCCGTTCAGCTTGATTGCGCCGCTGTTCATGGTGGCATTGACGCCGAGGCGCTGCATCATGAAGGGGTTCGACGCGGGGTCAGCGTCGTACATCCAGAAGGGCGGGATGTGCTCGCGGGTAAGGACGGGGTAGCGGTAGCGGGTATAAAGCCCGTTATAGAAGTGGTCATTGGCGGGGTTCGGGCGCGCGATGAGGCGCTCGTAGGACTCCATCAGGGAGGAAAAACTGCGGATTTGCATAGCAGTGGTCGCTCCTTTGCATTGTTTGTTTAGTACAGGTGCTAAGGGAATTGATTTTGATTGTGGCAGGGGGAATCGCCTCCGCAGAGGCGAAATCTCTCTATCAACACGCGAAAGCAGTATGAAAGAGAAGTCAACTCAATCGCGCGAAAGGGTCAAGGGAGGGGACTTCGTCCCGTTTCATTCTCCCTTGCGGAGTCCAGAGGCAGCGTCTCTGGCGCCTCCTCCTGCACAAAAAGAGGGATGTACGCACTCGTACATCCCCGCAAAATCAGAAATCGTCCTGCGCGATGTCGTCGCCCCATTGGAGCTTGGAGTGCGCCTTGATGTAGGTGACAACCTCGTCCACCGTGGTGAACGCCAGACCGACGTTGGTGTCCGCCGCGCCGTAGTAGATGGCGATGCGGCCGGTGTCGCCGTCCTGCAATGTAGCGCAGGGGAAAACGACGTTCGGCACGAAGCCAGTCGTTTCGTAGGGCTCTTCCGGCGTCAGCAGGTGGTTTTCGCAGCGGTACAGCACCTTCGACGGCTCGTTGATGTCCAGAATCGCGCCGCCCATGGAGTACACGAAGCCGTTGCAGGTGGTCGCGACGCCGTGGTAGAACAGCAGCCAGCCTTCGGTCGTTTCAATGGGGGCAGCGCCGCCGCCAATCTTGACGGATTCCCACCAGTTGCTGCCACGCCCCATCACATGGCGATGGTGTCCCCAGTACTCCATGTCGGGCGATTCGGAGATGAAAATATCACCGAAGGGCGTGTGGCCGGAGTCGGACGGGCGGGACAGGAGCTTAAACTTGCCGTTCACCTTGCGCGGGAACAGGACGGCGTTGCGGTTGAAGGGGATGAAGGGGTTCTCGATGCGCGTGAAGGTCTTGAAGTCCTTCGTCTTCGCCATGCCGATGGCAGCACCGTAGAAGTCGGTGCACCAAATGATGTAGTAGGTGTCATCCACCTTCACCAGACGCGGGTCATAGGCGTAGTGCGGCATTTTCGGGTTGCCGTTGTCATCCACAAAGGGCACTTTTTCGCGCTCGACGTCCCAGCGAATGCCGTCCTTGGAATGTCCGAGGTAGACATACGGGATGCCGTTGACCTGCTCGCCGCGCAGAACGGCAATGTAGCCATCCTCCCACGGCACAACGGCGGAGTTGAAGATGCGGGCAATTTCCGGCGTGGGATTGCGCCCCATGACGGGGTTCTCGCTGTAACGCCAGACGGGGGAGGAAAGCTTGTAGTCAGCCGGCTTCTCCTGCCACGGAATGTTGGGAAGGGAGGGGACGTTGAGCATCTTGACAGCCATGTGTACATACCTCTTTCTTGGTTGTTTAACGGAAAGCAGTTGCTCTCCGGAATTAGTGAATGACAGACACCGGCGCGGCGGAATCGCGGAAGACGCATTCGCCGCCAATCACCACGCGCCCGACGGTTTTGCGGTCGCCCGCGCAGCGCTCGCCAATCAGCTTGACCGCCATGCGGCACATCGCGGGGCAATTGACACGGAAGGTTGTCAGCGGCGGCGTGTTGCCGGCGGTCGGGCAGAAATCATCGAAGCCCACGACGGAAATGTCCTCCGGCACGCGGTAGCCGCGGCTTTGCAGGTCGGTAATCAGCGCCTGCGCGGACATATCGCAGTTCACGACGAACGCAGTCGGCATTTTCTCCGGCAACTGGAAGGTGTGGAACGTGTTCCCTTCTGGGCTGCGGTCGGAAAAAACGCATTCGGGGCGCACGGGCAAATCCTTCATCAGCATTGCGGAAAGGAAACCGAGGTAGCGCTCCATGATGGAGGACGTTGCCTTGATATCCCCGACGAAGCCGATGTCCCGATGCCCCTGCTCAATCAGCCAGTAGGTCAACTGCGCCGCGCCGAACGCGTTGTCGCTGACAATGGCGTCAGTGGTGACAAAGGGGTCGTGGAAGTCCAGACAGATGACGGGCATTTCCTGCCGCGTCAGCAGCTGCATATACGGGGAGGTTAGCTGCCCCAGACAAATGAGCGCATCGACGTGGCGCGAACGCAGGAGATTCGGCAGGGTCAGCGCGGTCTGCATGTCATGCGTGACCAGCTCCATGATGCCGAAATGCCCCGCGTCGGTCAGCGCCTGCACGAGCTGCTTGTAGAAAGTTGCATAAAAGGACACGACGGAGAAAAAATTCTCCGGAATGAGGATGCCGACATCCAAACCGGATGTGGGCGTGGTTTGCGGCGCGTTGGGGTTGACATAGCCGAGTTCGGATGCGCGGCGGATGATTTTCTGCCGCATTTCCTCACTCACGCCGGATTTTCCCGCGAGCGCCTTTGACACGGTGACGGCGCTGACCCCCAGCTGCCGCCCAATGTCACGCATGGTGATACCGCTCATGGTGAAATAAAACCTCCAAATTTGTGGATGTTTGCGAGGGCAAAGTCCGTTTTTTCGTTGGCTTTCGGATTCCTTGATGATTTTGTGCTTGTTGACGCAGGGGTTTCGCCTCTGCGGAGGCGACCAAAGGGCTTTCCGATCGCCCTTTGGAAACCTTCGGTGCTCTCCTAAGTTAATTGAATTGTATCGGAAGTTTTTTAGTTAGTGTGCTTTTCGTTCCTAAGCAGCAATACAAACCAATAAACAGGAGTGTGCACTGCGAAGGGGTCAAGGGGGCGACCGCAAAGCCCCCTTGTCGCTCCCGCAGGAGCGAAATCCCTGCGCAAGGCGAAAGCACATTCAGAAAGGTAAAAACAGCATGAATGCACCCATCAGCGCGATAGCCGATGGAACATTACGCCAGATGTTCCATCACCCGCAGGCACATGCGGCTGTTGTGGTACGGACACTTCCACTCTTCCACAATCGGCTTGTCCGTCGGGATGCCTGATTCGGTCAGCGACCAGAACCACTCGCTGTTCGGACGCGGGTCAACAAAGGCGCGGCAGATGTAGGCAAACTGCGCTTCCGCCTGCCTCAGCCAAGTGGATGCGCCTGTCAGCTCATAGGCATTCAGGAAGCCCAGCACCGTCTCCGCCTGTACCCACCAGACACGCGTGTGGTCAACTTTGCCCTCGACGACTTCGTTCTCCAAGCCGTGGTCGGTGAATGCGCGTTCGCGGACAGCTTCCGCCAGCGTCAGGCACATGTGCAGATACGGCGCGCGGTTTGATTCGGGCAGCAGCGTCTCAGCCGCGTCCCAAATCAGCCACGAGGCCTCAATGTCGTGCCCGAAGGACTGCATGTCCAGCAAAGAGCGGTAGTCGCGGTCGTAGAAGACCTCCAAGCGGCGCTTGCCCGGATTGTACATCACGTTCAGGAAACGCTCTAAGCAGACTTCTCCGGCGCGGCGCACAGCTTCGTCCGGCATGGCGCGGTATAATTCCGCATAGCCCTCCAAAACGTGCAGCAGCGTGTTCATCGTGCGGGACGCCGTCTCGTGGCGCTCCATCAGCTTCGGGTTGTCGGACAGCTTCTCGTTGCCGACGGGGGTGAAATCCGGCTCGTAGGCCTCGCCGTAGCCGCCCGCGTCGCTGCATTTCGTCTCAATCAGGCGGAAAAGCGCCATCGCCTTGTCGCGCGCAGGGGCGTAATCCGGGTCGCTTTCGCCGATGGCGCGCATGTACGCCGCTAAGCCGTAAATCGCGAATGCCTGACAATAGGTGTGCTTTGTCTTGTCCAGCGGCTCGCCGTCCGCCGTCACCGACCAGTACACGCCGCCGCGCTCGGTATCCTCAAAATGCGGCAGGAATGCGAACGCATGGCGCGCATAGCGCAGCAGGGATTTATCGCCCGTCACGCGCGCCGCCGTCGAGAACGTCCACAGAATGCGGCTGTTGAGGACGCAGCCCTTGTGCGCCCCGCGCTCCACGGACAGGTCATGATTCACATAGCCGAACCAGCCGCCGCGCTCCCAATCGGTCAGGTTCTCCCAGAAAGGCAGAATGGTCGTAAGCAGATGGTGCGAACAATCCTGACGAAACATGAAGCATTCCTCTCTTCCTGTTAGCTTAACAGTTAGGCATATGGGTATTATAACCCGGAAAAATGTCCTTGTCAAGCGGCAAAAGAAGAAAAAAGCTGATAAATATGGCGAAATTTTCACCGAAAGGAACAATGAAAGGAAACGACGTAAGGCTAACGTGTAAACTAATCAGCCGGCAGGAAAAAAAGCCGTGCAGGGGCTTGCTTTCACGGCGGAAATGTGGCACAATATAAGGTAGCATCGTATCAAAATTCGGTGCTGCTTTTCAGTTTGAAACAGGGAAAGAAATAGTGGAGGAAATCAATCAATGGCGGAAACACAGAAAATCGTCATTCTGAATTTCGGCGGACAGTACACGCAGCTGATTGCGCGGCGCGTGCGCGAATGCCATGTGTATTCCTGCGTCCTGCCCTATGACGCGAGCCTGGAGACGATTCGCGCGCAGAACCCCGTGGGCGTGATTCTCTCCGGCGGCCCGGCGAGCGTGCTGGAACAGGATGCCCCCCGCTGCGACGAGGGCGTGTATCAGCTGGGCGTGCCGGTGCTGGGCATCTGCTACGGAATGCAGCTGACGGCGTATTTGCTGGGCGGCACGGTGGAAAAGGCGGCACAGCGCGAGTATGGCCGAATCACCGTGACGATGGACGATAAGACGAGCCTGCTCTCCGGCATGTCGGATGCTTCCTCCTGCTGGCTGAGCCATACCTATCAGGTGAAGAAGTGCCCGGCTGGTTTCCACCCGATTGCGCACAGCACGAACTGCCCCGTTGCGGCGATGGCGAACGACGACCGGCGCATCTACGGCGTGCAGTTCCATCCGGAAGTGACCCACTCCGACGAGGGACGCGCGGTCATCGAGAACTTCCTGAATATCTGCGGCTGCGTGGGCGACTGGTCGATGGAAACCTACGCGCAGACGGCGATTGCCAACATCCGCGAAATCGTGGGCGACAAGGGCACGGTGCTGCTGGGACTTTCCGGCGGCGTGGACTCCTCCGTCGCGGCGGCGCTGATTTATAAGGCCATCGGCGACCGCCTGACCTGCGTCTACGTTGACCACGGCTTCATGCGCAAGGGCGAAACCGAGCAGGTGGTGAATGTGTTCACGCACACTTTCCCCGTGCGTCTGGTTGCGTCCGACGCCAGCAAAATCTTCTATGAAGATTTGAAGGGCGTTTCCGACCCCGAAACGAAGCGCAAGATTATCGGCCGTGACTTCCTGAAAGTATTCAAGGCGGAATCCGAAAAGCTCGGCAAGCTGGACTACTTCGCGCAGGGCACGATTTACCCGGACGTTATCGAGAGTGGTCAGGCGACGGGCGCGGCGGTCATCAAGAGCCACCACAATGTCGGCGGTCTGCCCAAGGAACTCGGCTTCACACAGCTGATTGAGCCGCTGCGGATGCTGTTCAAGGACGAAGTGCGCGCGCTGGGCGAAACGCTTGGTCTCCCGCACGATCTTGTCTGGCGTCAGCCGTTCCCCGGCCCCGGTCTGGCGATTCGTGTCATCGGCGACCTGACCCCGGAAAAGGTGGAGATTGTCCGCGAGAGCGACGCGGTGCTGCGCGAGGAAATCGCCAAGGCCGGTCTGGACGCCGATATCCACCAGTATTTCACCGTCCTGACGGGCATCCGCTCCGTGGGCGTCATGGGCGACGAGCGGACGTACGACTACACCGTCGCCATCCGCGCGGTCACGACGGACGACTTCATGACCGCCGACTGGGCGCGCATCCCGTACGACGTCGTGCGCACGATTTCCGCAAGGATTGTCAATGAGGTGCCGCATGTGAACCGCGTCGTGCTGGACGTGACGACCAAGCCGCCGGCGAGTATTGAGTGGGAATAATCCCCGAAAGGCTGAAAAGTCTTGAAAACACGTACTTTTTCAAAACAGGATTGCCTGCTTGGTAGCAAGATGATAGCAACCGCGGCGTTTGTGCTATTCTGATGTGTCGGATGGCGCGAATGGCTTGCGGGTGCTGGAATATAACTTTATAGGATGCAAAAGGCTCTGCTGACTTCCGTGAAGGAAGAACGGCAGAGCCTTTTGCTATTACTCGGATTGATTTGTAGGGAAATTGGTGAATATATCGGGGGGATATGGTGCCAGTGACCGGTACCTCATTTGTGCGGTGTTGCCTTAAAATTTTACCATTGAGAGTATTGACAAAATAGAGGAACTTATGTACACTAAATATGAAGTTCAACCGTTCAAATTTAATATGAAGATGGAGAGATACTATGAAGAAGTGGTACGCAAAGTCAAAGCGTCCCGGACGCAAGCAGGTGGAGGTGAAGGAACATCTTTGCGCGGTGGGAGAATTGAGCAAAGAGTATGGAAGACAACTGGGCATGGAAAAAGAAGCGGAAATGGCCGGAACGGTTCATGATGCTGGCAAGCTCACAGATAAATTCCAAGATGTTTTGGAAGGAAACGCATCCAGAGTAGACCATGCAAGGGTGAGCGCTGCGTTTTTGCGGTGGTTTCTGATTGCTACACATAAATGCACAAGTAAGGAGATTGCAAGTACCAATTACGCGCCCATTTTAGAGGCAATCAATGCACATCATGGAACGCTGCTCTGCTACGACCAGCTGAAGTATTCGCTGCGTGAATGCATGACAGAGCAAAAGTGGTTGGAAGGCAATGATGGAAAGGAGGTTGCATTAACAGGAAAAGAAAATTACCGTGTGCTTGCGGAGATATTTCATGAAGAACTTCCGCAGTGGGAATGTCCTGAACCTAAGATCATGACGCTTGGGGAAGAAGAACGGATGCTTTGGTCGCGAATGCTGCTTTCTTGCTTGGTGGATGCAGATTACACCGCATCAGCGGAAGAGGATGGGGAAATCATCCCGGAGCCGCCGAAATGTGATGCGGAAAACTGGCTGGAGCGCTTAAATGCGCATCGGGCGGAATTAGCAAGAAACTCAACGGCTGATAAAAAACTCAATGCACTGCGGAATGAGTTGTTTGAAACGTGCGGCAGGGCGGGGGATCATGCGCCGGGGATTTACACCCTGACAGCGCCTACTGGCACAGGAAAAACGCTGGCCTTGCTGCATTTTGCGCTGCGCCAATGCCGCAAGAACGGTCAGCAGCGAATCATCATTGTGCTGCCGTTTATTACGCTGACGGAACAGAATGCAATTGAATATCGGAAAATCCTTGGGGATGACGTTTTGCTGGAAGATCATAGCCAACGGCAGCTGACAGAAGAGCAGCGAAAGTTTGCGCAGCGCTGGGATATGCCAGTCATTGTGACCACATCCGTGCGATTTTTCGAGGGGCTGTTTGCGGCAAAAGCCCCGAATCTTCGGAAACTGCATCGGTTGGCAAATTCTGTAATCATTTTCGATGAAGCGCAGAGCTTGTCTGCAGAATTGTTTCCTGCGACGCTCAAAACCATTCAGGCGCTTTGCAATCTGCCGAAGAAAAATGTGACGATGCTCTTTTCTACGGCGACACAGCCGGATTATCAATCAATCCCTAATCTTACTTGGCATGCTACGGAGATTTGTCCGAACCATGCCGATATGTATCAGCAACTTCGCCGTGTTCAGGTGACATGGCGAGTTTTGCCGAATGAGAGAATCTCGTGGGAAGAAATTGCGCAGAAAATGGCGGCACAGCGGAGCAGCTGCACCATTGTGAACATGAAAAAGCACGCGAAGAAGCTGTTCGATGCGCTGAAATTGCTATGTGAGACGGAATCAGTATTCTACATCACGACGGAATTGTGTCCGGCACATCGGCGCGTCGTGATAGAGCAAGTCAAAAAGCGGCTGCGCGACGGCTTGCCTTGCCGTGTGGTTGCGACGCAGTGCATCGAAGCGGGGGTGGATTTGGACTTTGACAGCGTTTTCCGCGCGCTGGCCCCGCTGGAATCAATCATTCAGGCGGCGGGAAGATGCAATCGAAACGGTCGCCATCCCGAAGGCGGGCAAGTGCTTGTGTTCCTTCCGGATGAAGACAATTTGTATCCAGATAATTGGTATAACAAGGCGGCAACGCTGGTTAGTGCATTGCATATTGAGAAACCGATTGACTTGATGAATCCGAGCGACATTCAGCGCTACTATCAGAAGCTCTTTTGGAAGTTGAAAGGGAAGAAGGAACTGAGCGAGGCCGTCCAAAACCAGGATTATGCAGGAGCTGAGAAACACTATCGCATCATCAAGAATGATGGCGTGCAGGTGCTTGTGCCATATGAACCTGAAAACAAGCTGTTTGAGAAGCTGAAGGAAGAAGCCTTGGAAAACGGCGTGACGGCGAAGTGGATGCATGAAGCTGCAAAGCTGTGCGTGACTGCATATGCGAATGATGACTTCAGCCGTTACGCAGAGCAGCTGTATTTTGCGGGAAAGCGGAATGAGAGCAGGCAGCCATCCGGTTATTGGGTGCTTCGCAGGAAGGAGGATTATCATATGGATACGGGGATGCAGTTGAAAAATGATGACTGTATGTGGTGAAAAAATTCTTATATACCAGATTTGCTATTGACAATTCATGCGAATTATATTATATTTGTACTGACAGCTTGAAACACTGATAGGGTAACAAGCTGAGAATTGAAATAGTACAAAGATAATGCTATCCTCTCTGCTGATTTGGCAGAGAGAAGAACATGGAGGTGATGAAAAATCATGGAGATTTCAGTGACCGTTTGGGGTGACTTGGCGTGCTTCACTTCGCCGACAACGAAAGTAGAAAGGCTTTCGCAGGCAGTCCCAACACCATCAGCAGCACGAGGCATACTGTCAAGCATTTACAGCAAAAGGACAGAATTTTTTTGGATGGTGACAAAAATTGAAGTGCTGAAACCTATCCGCTATATCAGCGTCAGGCGCAACGAAGTGAAGTCCATATTGGGAAATAATATGGAACCAATCAGCGCAGAGGATGAGCGGACACAGCGGCAAACGGTTTTCCTGTATGATGTCCGCTACCGCATTACCGCGCAGATTGTGCCGCGGCCGGATTATCATGGTACGGTGGAGCAGCTGTATGCACAGGCTGAACGGCGAATTAAAGGTGGCAAGTGCTTTTGCCAGCCTGCGCTCGGCTTAAGGGAATGCGTTGCGTACTTCTCTGAGAGCGATCCGAACGAAAAGCCGATTCAGCAAGACATGGATTTGGGCTTGATGGTGTACGACATTTTTGACCTGCATGACGCGGAGGTTCGCAAGAAAACGCGGACAAGGCTGTCCCTGTATCATGCGGTGATGAAGCAGGGCGTCATTGAAGTGCCGCCCTATGATAGCCCGGAAGTCCTGAAGGGGGATGCGATATGCTGAGACCGCTGTACGATTATGCCATGCGTTACCAGCTGCTGCCGCCTCCGGGCATGGTGAAAAAGACGGTAAAGGCATGGGTTTGCCTTGGCGCGAATGGCACGTTCCTTGGCGTGAGGCAGGACGGCGAGGATGAATACTTTTGCCCTGACATTGGCAGCTTGGCGAATGGCAAAGACAAGTGCAATGTGCTGGTAGAAAAAAACGAGGTTGTCTTCTGGAAAGATACGCCGGAAAGCAAAGTTGAGCAAAGAGAGGAAGGCAAAAAGCCGAAAGACAACACGCTCAAGCATCGATACTTTCTTGCTTCTCTTCAGCAGGCAGCGCAGAAAGTACCTGAATTGTCAGTTTGCGTGCATTTGCTGGAGGACGAAACTTGCTGTGAACAGGTTCGGCAGGAACTGCTGCGGCTGAAGCTGAAGCCATCAGACCGCGTTTCATTTGAAATTGCAGGAACGCCTATTGTCGAAATTCCGGAGGTGCAGGAATGGTGGCGGGAGTTTCGTCAGCAGTTCGCGCAGCATGGCGCGGCAGAAAGCTTGTGCCTGATTACTGGAGAAAAAACGATGCCGGTTGCTACCCTGCCGCCAATTAAGGGACTTTTGCAAGTTGGCGGACATGGACGCGGTGATGCGCTGTTTTGCTTTGACAAGCCAGCATTTTGCTCGTACGGGCTAAAGCAATCGGCGAATGCGCCTGTTTCTGCGGAAGCAATTGACGCGGTGAAAGCGGCGCTTGACCATCTCATGTCAAGCGAAACGCTTTCGCCAACGTTGGCGGGAATGCGCTTTGTCCATTGGTTTGACTGCTATGTTCCTGCGGAATGCGACCCGATGCAGCAAGCACTGGATGGCGATCCTAAGAATCAGGGAACAGAACAGCAGACGGAAGATGATGATGGATACGACGACGATGAAGAATTTGATGAAACGGTAGAAGCACCGTCAAATCCTGATGCTAAACGCGATATTGCAGCCAAACGCATCGAGAGCATTGAAAGCGGAGCAGCGACAATCGCGATTCCAGCCAGCACGCAGTATTACATCCTCCTGCTGTCCGGCGTTACAGGGCGTGTCATGGTTCGCAGCTACGACCACGGGAATTACGGCGAACTGGAGGAGAGCATCCAGCAATGGCGCAATGACTTGCAAATGGTCGATCTCGGTGGAACGGGATTCACAAAAATTAATTCGCTGAAAGCAATGATGATTCGTCTGATGCCGCGGCAAAAGAGCGAAAAGAACGTTTTCAAGCGGATGGACAAGGAACTTTCAGGAATTACGCCAGCGGTGCTGCACGCAATCTTGACGGACAGTATGCTGCCGGATTCCGTGGCGGTTCGTGCGCTGCGATACATTCGCAATCAAATGGCCAGTGCCAGCGAAGAAGATAAACATGCGCCCGTGCCCGATGCAATGTGCTGCCAATGGCTGAAAGTATGGCTGATTCGGAAAAACAATCGAAAGGAAGGCGTGATAGAAGCTATGTATCAGGCGGAAAATACGAATGTTGCATACCGCTGCGGCGCGTGGGTCGCCGTGTATGCGAGTATGCAGCAGTTTGCAATGAGAGATGTTCAGGCAGGTATTGTACAGCGCTACTATGCATCTGCTTGTCAGATGCCGGCACTGGTGCTGGGGCAGCTGTCAATTCTCTCCGTACCGCACCAGGACAAAATCAAGGGTGACTATCTGAAGATGTATCTGGAAATGCTGGATAAGGTGACTTGTGACATTGGGGAAATCCCCACCATGCTGAACTTGGAGCAGCAGGCTTACTTTGCGCTGGGGTATCGCCAAATGACAGCGGAGTTGAATCGGAGACTCAATGAACTGCGGAAAGTGAAGAAAGAACAGAAAGCTGCGGCAGAAACGGACGAGGAGGAATAAGAAAATGGCACTGCAGAACCGTTACGAATTTATGTACTATGTTGCTTGCACCAATGCCAACCCGAACGGCGACCCGGATATGGGCAACATGCCCCGGATTGACCCGCAGACCATGCAGGGATTTATCACCGACGTGGCCACGAAACGCCGCATTCGCAACTATATTGAGATTGCTTATCAGGGCGTGCCGGGCATGGGGATTTTCGTGCAGAAGGCGGTGAATCTGAACAAGCAGATTGCACTGGCAAAGCGCGAAGCGGGGATTGAAGGCGCGAAAGAAAAAAATCCGGTTTATGCGGCACGCAAAAAAGCGTGTGAACTCTTCTACGATGTGCGCACCTTTGGGGCTGTGATGTCTACTGGCCCCAATGCGGGGCAAGTCCGCGGTCCTGTTCAACTTGCTTTCGGCAAGAGTTTGGATTCGGTACTGCCGCTGGACATATCCATCACGCGCATGGCGGCGGCATTGGGCGGAAATGACAAATCCTACGAGGAATATGAGAAAGCGGAACAGGAAGCGTCTGAAGATAAGCTGCGCACGATGGGACGCAAGCAGATTATCCCCTTTGGTCTGTATGAGGTGCGTGGCTTCATCAGCGCGAATCTTGCAGCGGAAACGGGATTCGATGAAGCTGATATGAAGGCGCTGTTTGAGGCGATTCTCAACATGTATGAGCATGACCGTTCGGCGAGCAAGGGTGAAATGGAGGTTGTTTCTCCGCTCATCATCTTCAAGCACGAAGGCACGGATACGAATCCTGAACAGCGCGCACGTCAAGCCCAATTGGGCTGTGCACCGGCGCATAAACTCTTTGAACTGGTGACGGTGCAGAAGAAGGTGGATTTCCCCCGCAATTATCGTGACTATGAAGCAAAGGTGGCGCTGGATAAGGTGCCTGCGGGGGTACGGATGGGCTTTTTGAGCAATCCTTATGGGGAAATTGTCTGGGATGAACTGCCGCAGGGAGAAAGCTGGTTTACCCGTGGATGACGAGCAGGAGTATCTTCCGTTATCGTGGCTGTCGCAGGCAGATTACTGTCTGCGGCGCGCCGCGCTGCTGCTGAATGAACGTGTATGGGTAGAAAATGTCGAGACGGCGAAAGGTCGCGCCGAGCATGAACGGGTTCATACACAGCGCGTGGAGCGGCGCGGCGATTTCGTGAAGCTCTACGAGAACAGTGTCTTTTCGGACGAAATGCAAATCAGCGGAAAATGCGACTGCATTGAAGCGGTGCGGGATGAAAACGGCTGCACGATTCCCGCAGTGGATTTCCCGGTGCGGCTGCTGCCGGTGGAGTACAAGCATGGGAAGATACGCGATGAATCAGAATACAAGATTCAGCTTTGCGCGGAGGCGATGTGCTTAGAGGAAATGTATCACACGACGATCCCGGCAGGTGCGTTGTTCTACATTACCGCGCATCGCAGAGTGGATGTGGAACTTGATGAAGCGCTGCGTGAACAGGTACGGCAGACTGTGCAGAAACTCTGGAAAGTCCGCCGCGAAATGCTGATTCCGTCGGCAGCTTACGGCCCGAAATGCAAACGTTGCTCGATGCAGGAATACTGTATGCCGAAGGTAAAAACATCCGCGAAGGAATATTGCAAGGCGCTTCTTCTTGAAGCAGAGAGGGTGGAGACGGAATGAAAAAATTACTGGAAACCCTCTATGTGACAACGCCAGACAGCTACCTTTTCTGCCGCAACGAGAATATCTGCGTGAAAATTGGCGGCGAAGAGAAAGCAAGTGTACCGGCTGTGATGCTGGACGGAATCGTGTGCTTTGGGGAAATGACAGTCTCCACACCGCTGATTGGTTTCTGCGCTGAACACGGGATTACGCTGACGTTCCTATCGTCGAATGGACGCTTTTACAGCCGCATTTGCGGGCCGGTCAGCGGCAATGTGCTGCTGAGAAAAAAGCAGTATCAAGCGCTGGATGATGATGACTTCCGCATGAAATTCGTGCAGAACCTCCTGGTGGGCAAGCTGCTCAACGAGAAAAATGTATTGATGCGCACGGCACGGACGCAGGATGCGGCAACAGCAGAGAGTCTTCGAGCAGCCTGCCAGTCTATTAGCCAGTATGCAGCACAGCTGGAGACATGCGCAGGTGTTGACCAAATGCGCGGCATCGAAGGAGCCGCCGCAAAATGCTACTTTGCGCATTTTGACGACATGATTTCCCCACAATGCCCCTTCCAGTTTGTGGAGCGCAGCAGACGACCGCCGCGCAATGAAGTGAATGCAGTCCTGTCGTTTATGTACACGCTGCAAACGCGGGACATTCAAGCGGCACTTGAAACGGTAGGCTTAGATCCAGCGGCTGGATGGCTGCACACGCTTCGACCGGGACGGCCGTCGCTGGCGCTGGACTTGCTGGAAGAGTTCCGAGCGCCGCTGTGCGACCGGCTGGCGCTGTCGCTGTTCAACAAACGTCAGCTGACGGATAAGGACTTTGAGTACGATTCGCTGGCTGTTATGCTGAACGAGCGCGGGCGCAAAACGGTACTTACCGCATGGCGTGACCGAAAGCAGGAAGAAATCACGCATCCGTATCTCGGAGAAAAAATCCAAGTGGGGCTGATTGCTTATGTACAGGCCATGATGCTGGCGCGTGTCTTGCGCAGGGATCTTGATTGCTATCCGCCGTTTGTCTGGAGGTGAAAAAATGTTGGTTGTTGTTACTTATGATGTGAATACAGCAACCGAAGCGGGAGCAGCGCGGCTTAGGCGTGTAGCGAAACTCTGCGAACGCTATGGACGGCGTGTTCAGAACTCTGTATTTGAAGTCATGCTTGATGCAGCACAGCTGACGGCGCTCAAGGCGCAATTGGCAGCGACAATTGATGCAGAACATGACTCCGTTCGCTTCTATCGCCTTGGCAACAGTTACAAGGAGCGCATTGATGTGCTTGGTTGCACTGCGCGCATTGAAGCCGGAGAACTGCTGATGCTATAGCGGAAGCTGAAAACACTCTTTTCAGCGCATGTGAATCATACATGAATGACCGACCGTCTCGCGCGGCGTGATGTCAAAATTCAAGCGATGATTCTATGAAATATTACCAAAATAATCTCGACAAATTGCGTGGCATTATTGTTAAGCCATGCTGATTTGTAAGGGTTGAACAAAAGATTTGCAGAAATTGCATATCTTTTGCTGTCGCCCCTCGCGGAGGGGCGTGAATTGAAATGCCAAAAATGAAATTGCCCGGAACGATGCATGTAGTCGCCCCTCGCGGAGGGGCGTGAATTGAAATAAATCAGCAATTGTTTGTGGATATTGCTTGGTAGTCGCCCCTCGCGGAGGGGCGTGAATTGAAATAACCTGTGCTTTCTGCAAATTGCCCTTCTGTACGTCGCCCCTCGCGGAGGGGCGTGAATTGAAATGTTGTAAACGCTTTCAAGCCCTCCGGCTTTTCGTCGCCCCTCGCGGAGGGGCGTGAATTGAAATAAATTCAGCGCCTGACTTCTTCATGTGTTGGACATGTCGCCCCTCGCGGAGGGGCGTGAATTGAAATATATACGCTGAGCATTCCTAAATCTTCCCTTCTCTGTCGCCCCTCGCGGAGGGGCGTGAATTGAAATAGAAAGGAAATGAAAGCGTTAATCGATCTAATGGAGTCGCCCCTCGCGGAGGGGCGTGAATTGAAATAGAAAATGAGGCGCTTCGTTTCAGGCAAAACGCGTCGCCCCTCGCGGAGGGGCGTGAATTGAAATGCCATACTCGCCCTTGAGCGCGTCAATCAGCTTGGTCGCCCCTCGCGGAGGGGCGTGAATTGAAATGTAGCAATGCGGAAAGAATACTACCAAGGCGCGGCGTCGCCCCTCGCGGAGGGGCGTGAATTGAAATTGCCGGGGGTGTATCCTCCCGGCATGACGCGGAGTCGCCCCTCGCGGAGGGGCGTGAATTGAAATAGACGTGCCGTCCCAGTTGCTCCAAGTCCGCACGTCGCCCCTCGCGGAGGGGCGTGAATTGAAATGCCTTGAAAAAGATGGTTGCGTGTACAGCCACCTTGCGTCGCCCCTCGCGGAGGGGCGTGAATTGAAATGATTAGACTGTCGAACGCTTCCCGGTAGAAGTTGGTCGCCCCTCGCGGAGGGGCGTGAATTGAAATCGCATTGCTGACTTCTACGGCGTGTCGCTCGACTGTCGCCCCTCGCGGAGGGGCGTGAATTGAAATAAATTCTGCTTCAATTTGCCTCATGTTGCAAAGAATGTCGCCCCTCGCGGAGGGGCGTGAATTGAAATAGCATATCGGACAGGTTAGCAAGTCGGGAAAAGTCGCCCCTCGCGGAGGGGCGTGAATTGAAATAAAATGACGTTATCGGACTACTTGAAGCTGCCGGTCGCCCCTCGCGGAGGGGCGTGAATTGAAATACGATTTCGTAATAAATCCGTCCATAGCAGACGGTCGCCCCTCGCGGAGGGGCGTGAATTGAAATAACAAAACGTTTTGCCATTTTTTACCCAAGAAGTCGCCCCTCGCGGAGGGGCGTGAATTGAAATTGCAAGGCTATTAGGATGAGTTCCTCTCGGCATTGTCGCCCCTCGCGGAGGGGCGTGAATTGAAATGGCGAAGCGCAAACCGTCATCGAGGCGCAAGCAGTCGCCCCTCGCGGAGGGGCGTGAATTGAAATACGCTTCCCAGTCTCAATCATGCACAGCATTGGTGTCGCCCCTCGCGGAGGGGCGTGAATTGAAATGTTGAGGTTTACCACGTCGTCGCAAACAATCAAGTCGCCCCTCGCGGAGGGGCGTGAATTGAAATAAATCAGCAATTGTTTGTGGATATTGCTTGGTAATAGTCGCCCCTCGCGGAGGGGCGTGAATTGAAATTTGCTTCCTGCTATCGGAGAAGGCAGCGGCAGAAAGAGTCGCCCCTCGCGGAGGGGCGTGAATTGAAATAATCGGCAGCATACAATCCGTTTCGACGATTTTGTCGCCCCTCGCGGAGGGGCGTGAATTGAAATTATATGCCCCTTTTCATCCTGTGAAGCATATTTGTCGCCCCTCGCGGAGGGGCGTGAATTGAAATAAAATTGATGCGCACAGCACAGAAACCTTGTGCGTCGCCCCTCGCGGAGGGGCGTGAATTGAAATGCTGACGAGGCGTGGGTGACGGGTTCGGCATGGTCGCCCCTCGCGGAGGGGCGTGAATTGAAATGAAAGGCAAGATTGGCTGAACGCGCTGACAATCTGTCGCCCCTCGCGGAGGGGCGTGAATTGAAATGCCTTGAAAAAGATGGTTTCGTGTACAGCCACCTGTCGCCCCTCGCGGAGGGGCGTGAATTGAAATTCTCGGTGGCACAGTTAATCGTTGATTCCGTAAACGTCGCCCCTCGCGGAGGGGCGTGAATTGAAATGCAAGCGACGTATTCTTGCTATGAGCGTGGAACCGTCGCCCCTCGCGGAGGGGCGTGAATTGAAATACAACCCGCATGGAACGTCTGACCGCCCGATTCTGTCGCCCCTCGCGGAGGGGCGTGAATTGAAATAGAACGCGGTTACGCGGCTTAGTCGTCATCGTCAGTCGCCCCTCGCGGAGGGGCGTGAATTGAAATATGTCCCGCGCCGCTTTCCTGCGTTCTGCCCTATTGTCGCCCCTCGCGGAGGGGCGTGAATTGAAATAATTAGGCAGCACGATTGCCGCCACACCTTTGCCGTCGCCCCTCGCGGAGGGGCGTGAATTGAAATAAAAAGGGCGAACACGCCGCGCTGACCGTGAGCAGTCGCCCCTCGCGGAGGGGCGTGAATTGAAATAGGTGGTCGAGCCTGATGCACGGCACTGTCGGGATGCGTCGCCCCTCGCGGAGGGGCGTGAATTGAAATAGTCGCCTTGCAATCCATTGATAATGCTTGATTGTCGCCCCTCGCGGAGGGGCGTGAATTGAAATGCAACGAAAGACGTTGTGCTTGCGCCGTCAGGAAGCGTCGCCCCTCGCGGAGGGGCGTGAATTGAAATCATTGGAGACGGGCAAGAAGATGTCAGGCACTCGTCGCCCCTCGCGGAGGGGCGTGAATTGAAATTTGATTGCTTCCACCTGATTCTTGGTGAACAGGTAGTCGCCCCTCGCGGAGGGGCGTGAATTGAAATGGAATGGCGATATTGCCGCCAAAGTTTACGCGAAGTCGCCCCTCGCGGAGGGGCGTGAATTGAAATACGCGGGTTGCGTGAGGAAAGGAGAAACGCAATGGTCGCCCCTCGCGGAGGGGCGTGAATTGAAATGCGTCCCCACCAACGCAACAAAGCGCATCGCGCGTCGCCCCTCGCGGAGGGGCGTGAATTGAAATGTATATGTCAAGGGCTAAATCACATTTTTTCGAGTCGCCCCTCGCGGAGGGGCGTGAATTGAAATCGCATAGACGGCATTCCTGCCGCGTCCGCCGACTTGGTCGCCCCTCGCGGAGGGGCGTGAATTGAAATTTAATTCCTTCTTTTTCGCGATACTTCTTCATCGTCGCCCCTCGCGGAGGGGCGTGAATTGAAATACCGTGCCGTCGTACACCGCGCCATCAAGCTGTACGTCGCCCCTCGCGGAGGGGCGTGAATTGAAATCAACAGCTTTATGATTTTTTCGAGTTTGGCGCGGTCGCCCCTCGCGGAGGGGCGTGAATTGAAATCAAGCACCCACGCGCCATTGCCATAGTACCCAGCAGTCGCCCCTCGCGGAGGGGCGTGAATTGAAATGGCGGGCGAAATGATTTCGGCGCGTTCCGGCGCGGGTCGCCCCTCGCGGAGGGGCGTGAATTGAAATCATCTCCAGCGACACGAGCAGCACCCCGCCCCCGTGCGTCGCCCCTCGCGGAGGGGCGTGAATTGAAATAAGGTATTCAGGCTGTTTTGCTCAACCTGTAAGCGTCGCCCCTCGCGGAGGGGCGTGAATTGAAATATCTCGGCGGTTCGCAAGCCAGACGTCGTTTGGTCGCCCCTCGCGGAGGGGCGTGAATTGAAATTTGTCCTGTGTGGCAACCGCTGGCGCGAAACGCTCCGCGTCGCCCCTCGCGGAGGGGCGTGAATTGAAATTTACCGCTGTACCTCATCCGCAGTGCCGCTTGTAGCGTCGCCCCTCGCGGAGGGGCGTGAATTGAAATAAGCAGATACTTTGCATCAACGACCGGGCGACCGCGGTCGCCCCTCGCGGAGGGGCGTGAATTGAAATGAAGAAGGAATTCGGCAGATTCGTGCCATGTGGGTCGCCCCTCGCGGAGGGGCGTGAATTGAAATATCTCTTTCGTCGGGATGTTGCGGACGATGTTTGCGTCGCCCCTCGCGGAGGGGCGTGAATTGAAATACTATTGTTGCGGTATAGCGTGATAAAGCCATCGTGTCGCCCCTCGCGGAGGGGCGTGAATTGAAATTGGACTTGGCGCATGTCCGCCTTGCCACAACGCGTCGCCCCTCGCGGAGGGGCGTGAATTGAAATAGCGCCAGTTTTCAACGCCTTCTGCCCGAGCGTGTCGCCCCTCGCGGAGGGGCGTGAATTGAAATAAGCTTTGTATACGGGATGCCGATTAGAGTATTGTCGCCCCTCGCGGAGGGGCGTGAATTGAAATGCCGAGGCTCTGGATCTCTACGACGCCGGGAAGTCGCCCCTCGCGGAGGGGCGTGAATTGAAATGAAGCGGCAGCGGTACGGACAAAAATACTTTGATGGTCGCCCCTCGCGGAGGGGCGTGAATTGAAATCACTGAGTATGTTGACGAAGACGGCAACATCCGAGTCGCCCCTCGCGGAGGGGCGTGAATTGAAATTGCGGCTTCTTGCGACGCGGCGTAACTCGCTTGACGTCGCCCCTCGCGGAGGGGCGTGAATTGAAATAAAATTATAAATTGTCGCCAGCATCACGTTCAGTCGCCCCTCGCGGAGGGGCGTGAATTGAAATGGGGCTTGGCGCATGACCGCCCTGCCATAGCGCGTCGCCCCTCGCGGAGGGGCGTGAATTGAAATAAGTCGTTAGGATCATCAATCGTCTTAATTTTTCGGTCGCCCCTCGCGGAGGGGCGTGAATTGAAATATGTAATCTTCCAGCACTTTATAATATACGCTTTGTCGCCCCTCGCGGAGGGGCGTGAATTGAAATAGGTCTTCCGCATCACGTCGGACGCGCGAGATATGTCGCCCCTCGCGGAGGGGCGTGAATTGAAATATCCAGAAAATCACTCCACGCCATCAGCCGCCCAGTCGCCCCTCGCGGAGGGGCGTGAATTGAAATGATTAGAATGCGGCGCACGCGGTATTCGGACAAGTCGCCCCTCGCGGAGGAGCGTGAATTGAAATGAGCAGAACATCGGGCTTGCCGGTTGCGCGGCTGTCGCCCCTCGCGGAGGGGCGTGAATTGAAATTGGTTGATGACCTGTACAGAGACGTTTGCGCTTTGTCGCCCCTCGCGGAGGGGCGTGAATTGAAATAACATGAACGACTACAATGTTGGTGCGGACAAGGGCGTCGCCCCTCGCGGAGGGGCGTGAATTGGCGTGCCTGCTGGCTTTCGGGAAAGAAGGTCAGCAGCCGCGTTTTCATCCTCTGCTTCCGCTGCAAAAAAACTTTCCGCACCCTATTGACAAAACCGTTGGAATAGGGTATAATAATCAATGTCGCCGATAAAAGCGACGGAATGACGCGGGGTAGAGCAGCTTGGTAGCTCGTCGGGCTCATAACCCGGAGGTCGTAGGTTCAAGTCCTACCCCCGCAACCATTTGGCTCAATAGCTCAGCTGGCCAGAGCATTCGGTTCATACCCGAAGTGTCATAGGTTCGAATCCTATTTGAGCCACGAACGCCGCAGAGAAATCTGCGGTATTTTTTTGTTTTGGGCGGAATAATAGGACATTGCAAAAGGCCTTCAGAAATCAAAAACCCCCCTGCCGAGAAGGAAAACTCCTCGGCAGGGGGCAGTGAAAATCGACGGAGGATTAGTCCTCGTCGTCCTCTTCTTCCGGCAGTTCGGCATTGTGATACACGTTCTGCACGTCGTCGTTGTCCTCCAGCATCTCCAGCAGCTTCTGAATCTTCTGGATCGTTTCTTCGTCAGGCAGCGCAACCGTGTTCTGCGGAATCTTGTCCACTTCAGCGGTCAGGAAGGTGACGCCCTGCTTCTCCAGCGCTTCGCGGACGGTGGAGAAGTCGTTCGGCGCGGTGTAGATTTCGTAGGCGTCGTCATCCACCTTCATGTCTTCCGCACCAGCGTCCAGCGCCATCATCATCATTTCTTCTTCGTCCGAACCGGGGGTGCGCTCCACCACCAGAACGCCCTTCTCGTCGAACATGAAGCTGACGGAGCCAGTCGTGCCGAGGTTGCCGCCGTTCTTGGCAAAGCAGTGGCGCACGTCGGAAGCGGTACGGTTGCGGTTGTCGGTGATGGTATCAACGATGACCGCAACGCCGCCGGGCGCATAGCCTTCATAGGTGATCTGCTCGTAGGTCACGTTGGACAGTTCACCGCTCGCCTTCTTGATGGAGCGCTGAATATTGTCATTCGGCATATTGTTGGCTTTCGCCTTGGCAATGATGTCGCGCAGCTTGCCGTTGGATTCGGGGTTTGCGCCGCCATCGCGCACAGCAATCGCGATTTCGCGGCCAATCTTGGTGAAAACAGCGCCGCGGGCAGCATCCGCCTTGCCCTTCTTCGCCTGAATATTATGCCACTTGGAATGCCCAGACATCAGAAAATCCCTCCTGAAAAAGTCAGGGAAGCGCCGCAAACCGGCATTTCCCGCGAAATAGTAGCTTGAAAACGCTTTATTATAGCATTTTGGTGCTTGTCACGTCAAGGGTGAGAGCCGTAATTTCGCGATTTTTTTGGGAAAAAACAGGGCAGAAGCGCGTTCTTCTGCCCTGATACTATTTCCAGATTCACCTGCGCCATCTGCTTGCGTCTTTTCCATTCTGGCGTCCGTTCATTCCACTTAGCGTAGCGCTGCTACGCTGCGTTTCATTCACGTTAGCCAGAATGAAAAATTCGCGGCGCATCTTGGCGCATTTTCATCTGGAAATAGTATGAAATAGTATGTTTATTGCACTTCGTACGTTCCGACCTGCTCGGATGTGCCGAAGCCCAGCACTTCGCTTGTCGGGCGGGAGTTGGTCTTGCCGCCGTCGTAAGCGCCAATCTGGTTGAGCTGCTTGCCCATGAAGACCATCACTGCCGTCTGCCCGCCGTCCATGTTGAAGGCGACCTGACAGCCCTTGGCGCGCATCATCTTCGCCAGATAGCTGATGGTAACGCCTGCGGAGCGCTTCAGGCGCCCTTCGCACATGATGGCGACGTAGTGACCGGGTTCGACCATGCCGATGGCGCAGCGCGGATTCTTGTTCTCGTTGTTGGCGTAGGCGCGCTCGGACACTTTGCCGTCCAGCAGCAGATACGGGCCGAAGGAGTACACCGTCTGTACGCCCTCGTCGATGAACTCCTGCGCCGTCTTTTCCCAGCTGTGGTAGACTTTAAGGCTGCCGTCAGGCATGAACGCCAGCATGTCCAGATTCGGGAACATGGAGTTCGTTACCTGCTTTTCGGTGTACGGGTCGTCGTAGAGAATGCGCCCGTCGCGGATGACAATGCCCGTGTGGCGGTTGTTGTTCACGGCGACGCGGTAAGTGTAGTAGTCCGTGTTCATCGCAAAAACGACGTTGTGCTTCTTTGCGGTTTCTGTCGCGTCCACGCGCACCTTGCCCATCTTCTCCGGGTCGTTTTGCACCGTGCGGAGCATTTCGCCCGCGTCCAAATCGCCGTACAGATCCGCCTCAAACCACGTCAGCGGCTGGGTTGCGTCGTATTTGCGCTGGATGATGACTTTGCTGGTCTGGCTGACGTAAATCCACAGTCCTTCGTCCTCGGAAGAGTAGATGTATTCGCCCTCATCGAGGAAACCCTTGGCGTTGAGGGCGGGCATGTGCGCCATGTATGCAGGCACTTCGGTGGGCGCGGGCGTGGCCTCTACGTTGTTTGCTGCCGCATCGTAAGAACCGGGCGCGTCGTAGATGTTTTCGAGGAAGTCGTCTTTGCGGACGTCCTCGCCTACGGTCGTGAACGCCAGACCAAACACGCGGTTGTCGTACTTCGTGCCCGTTTCGGTGACGCTCATGCCGGAGGATGCCTGCGTCTTGTGCAGGGTATAGGCTTCTTCCGCCAGCTCGATGCCGGTCGCGCCATTCATGCTCTTGAGCGGAACCGTCCAGTCAAACGTAATCTGATTTTCGGGGTACAGGTGCAGGTACAGCTTTTTGACCTGCCAAGTGCCGTATGCAATGGTGGACGCGGTGAACTCATCCTCGTTTGCTGCCAATGCAATGCAGTTCTGGGCGGCGTCAGCAATCATCATGTGCTGCTTGTGGCCATATTCGCCATTGGTGTCCTGCGTCACAACGACTTCCGGTTTGTACTGCCGATACAGCCCCACAATCCATTCGTTGACTTTGCCTTTGCCGCCCGCAGTTTTATAGGCTGCCTTGAGATTTTTGGCATAGCTGTCCTTGAAATTGCCAATGACCGGATACGTCCGCACGCCCATGTGCCACAGACCATTGAGCAGCTCGGAGGAGCGGGTGGTGTTGGAGCGGGTGAAGTACGCCACAACCACCTTGCGCTGCTGCTCGACAGCGTAGGTGGGAATTGCGCCGCCGAAGAAAATCAGCTCATCATCCGGGTGCGTGGAGAGGAAGAGGATATCCGCCTTCTCCTCCGTCGGCTGCCATACCTGCACCCAGTCAGGCAAATCGCCCTCAGAAAGCACAAACAGGTCGTTGATGCGCAGGGCGGTTTTCTTCTCGCTTGTCACCGCCAAGCGGACATGCTGCGCGGGCTGCGGCAGCGCAACATACGCGTGGAGGAAGCGCGTGTCGCCCGGCACGGCGGTGAACCAGTCCTTGCCGTCGTCGCTGGTCTGGATTTCCCACGATTCAGGCATGTTGCCGAAGCAGACATAAAGCCCGGCAATTGGCTTGCCCTCCGGCGCGGTAATTGCAATCCATGGAGTCTTGATTTTGTTACTCTCCCAATAAGAGGTATACTTCTTGTCCGTCATCAGCGTGTATTTCCGCCCGGAACTGCACACCTTGAACTTGCAGTCCTCTGTGATATCATTCGCTTCCGCGGCGAAGGCAACGCTCAGGCTCAGCGCGAGCAGCGTCAGCAGCGCTATCAGCCATTTCTTCATAATCAATGCCATTCCTTTCTATGATACTCCAACCTGAAGAATAGCATAAAAAGAAGGCGATTGTCAACGAAAAGCGGCAGAAGAATGGAAAATTTACAACTTCCGTCCGCATTCGCTGTTGACGGAAGGCATGGAGCATGGTACAATGCAGCGTAGGAAGGGGGGGAGAAGCATGCAACAGCCGCGCATCTTTTTTGCCGTGGCGCTGCACGAAAAGTACGCGCTGCCGACAGATGCGCTGTATACGCCAATTCAGGCGGGCGCGGCGATTCATCCGCCGCTGGGGCTGATGCGCGACGACACGGGCGAAAATATCAGCGCGAAGAACGGCAGCTACTGCGAACTGACGGTGCTGTACTGGATGGCGCACAATGTGGATGCGGACTGGTACGGCTTGTGCCATTATCGGCGGTACTTCTCCCTCCGCAGGACAGGCTGCCCGCAAAAGCGCATTCTGACGCGCGCGCAGCTGCTGCCCCTGCTTGATACGGCGGATATTTTTTTGCCGAAAAAGCGGCACTACTGGCTGGAAACGAACTTCACGCAGTATGCCCATGCGCACCACGAGGAGGATTTGTGGAAGGCGCGGGCGGCGCTTGCGCGGCTGCATCCGGGGCAGGAGCGCGTGTTTGACCGCGTGATGGCGCGCCGATCCGGGCATCGGTTCAACCTGATGCTGATGCGCCGGGACGCGCTGCAAAGCTATGCATCGTGGCTCTTCCCCCTGCTGGACGCGGCGGAAATTGACACGACGGGCTACAGCGCACGGGATAAGCGGGTGCATGGTTTTCTGGCGGAGCGACTGCTGGACGTGTGGCTGGCACAGCAGGATTACCGCGTGAAAGAACTGCCCGTGGCGCATCTGGAACGGCAGCACTGGGGAAGGAAGATTGCAGCGTTCCTGCTGCGGAAAATGGGCATCAAAAACGACCGAACGGCGCGGTGAAGCGGGTTCGGTCGTTTTGCTGAAAAAATATATTTTGTAGCATTCTTGACAAACGATTAACGAATGATATAATAATATTATCATAAGCATGCAAACTGTATGCGGAAAGAAGGATTGGTTATGAAAAGAAGAGCACTTTCAACGCTGATGGCGCTGTCCCTGTTCTGCGCGGGTGGGGCAGCAATGGCAGACGGCGCGTATACGCCCGGAACTTACACGGTTTCTGCGGACGGCAACAACGGCGCAATTACCCTGCGTGTTGAAATGACGGCGGATGCGATTGCGGATATCAAAGTCGTGTCACAGAGCGAAACGGCAGGCTTGGGTGATGTTGCCATCGACAAGATGATTGAGGCTATCCTTGTGGCGGGCAATACCGACGTTGATACGGTCAGTCAGGCGACCGTATCCAGCGAAGCAGTGATTGCGGCAGTGAATGCGGCGCTATCTCGCGCGGAAAAGGGTGAAGTGGACACCGTGGCATCTCCCGTGGCAGAAGCGGTGACGGAAGAAACGTTTGCCGACCAGTGCAAGGCGGCGGGCATCGACTTCACCTACGAAGACCCGAATGCGTCAATTTACGATTTCCAGACGACGGATGCGGCTGTGGACGTTATTACGCACGCGTCCGGCAAGGCGAAGTATGTGGATGAAACGGACGGCCCGTGCATCCGTACCCCGCTGGATCTGGCGGCGCGCTCGGCAGTGAAGGTCAAGGTCTACTATTGGATTGCGGATGAAAATGGCGTTTCGACGCTGGAGGAAGCCACGAAGCTCGAAAATGCGCAGTATGTCAGCGTACCGTTCCCGAATGACGGCGGCAAGTACGCCATCAAGCTGCAAAGCAATGGCTTGGGCACGAATACGGTTGTGACCATTGACGAGAACAACGAGCCGACGGTTGCTATTTTCGGCTTGAAGTACACGGTGGATGAGAACGGCACAGATGTTTACACGTCCTGCGCGGTGATGGCGGAAACGGCGACGTACCGCAACCTGATTGCGGGCAGCCCCATTGTCATCTCCTACTATGAATACAATCCCTTTGCGGAGAAGAAAATCGGCATTGGCGCACGCAATGCGGGCGCGCGCGTGCAGTGCGAACTGGATCAGCAGCGCAGTATGCTGACGACGATTCCTGCCGAGGGCGAAACGGCGCAGAAAATCAGCGTTGCGGACTATCTTGCGATGGACGAAGACGCACGGAATGCGATTCAGATTAAGTATATCACGATGGTTGCAAAGGTAGTTGCCTTGTACTCCATCGGTTGATACCCAAATAGCAAAGGGCTGCCATGCACAATCTGCACGGCAGCCCTTTTTACAATGGCACTTTTCCAAAGCCCAACACGCGGGCATTGCCTGAGAGTAGTACCAGTTCAATCGCGCGAAAGGGAGTCCAGAGGGTCGAAGACCCTTTGGCAGGGTCAAGGGG
>ERZ857840.968-NODE-968-length-36226-cov-4.569821_pt1 | contig 36226 bp, 38 predicted proteins | sample MGYA00519760_ERZ857840 | MGnify/ENA primary metagenome ERZ857840 (study PRJEB31778, sample SAMEA3449371) | human gut metagenome | biome: human gut; feature: human-associated habitat; material: faeces | place: United Kingdom | collected 2010/2012 ... | reverse complement strand
CATTGACTTTTACGCTTTCAATATATTCTTCTGTAACGGTAACCGTCTGTGCTTCGCAGTAGGTCTTGCCGTTTTCCAGTCCTTTGATAATAGGAGCAGTCGCATCAAGCACAATTCCGTTGGAGGAAATGTAGGTAATATTTCCTGCGTGGTCGGTAAGCCTTGCATAGACAACATATTTGTTATCGGGATTAATATTGAATGTATTGTTGTATGCAGTAAAGCTTACACCTGCAAGGTCTGCCTTTGTCAAAGCAGTATCACCGCTGTAAAGATAATATTCAACCTTAACCGCCTTATCGTTAGCATAGCCGTCGTGGTCATAGCTATCGTCGGTTGCCGTTATTGTAACGCTTTGCGTATCCTTAAAGAACAAGCCAAAGGTAATCGTATTGAGGAAGCTGTTCCATTTATTTGTGCCAACGGTTATATCTCCGGTTGGTGCTGTTGAATCTGTCAACAGTTCGCCGTATTCTGCATTACAATCTTGGCAAACTGCTTTTTTGAAATAGGTTGCCTGACCGCCTGTGCATTTTCCGTCTTCATAGCCGTCACAACCATTAACCGTGCAATAGCGTATGTGCGTTCCTTTGCCGTTTGACTGCCATGCGCCGTAGGTGTGTCCGTCATTGACTGTTACGGTCACAGTGGTTTCATTGCCTGCCTTGTCGGTGACAACGATTGTCTGTGTACCCTCTGCCGGATTCAGTGTAAACTGATTGTTTGCATCGAGCGTAACCGCTGTGCCATTGACTTTTACGCTTTCAATATATTCTTCTGTAACGGTAACCGTCTGTGCTTCACAGTAGGTCTTGCCGTTTTCCAGTCCTTTGATAATAGGATCAGTCGCATCAAGCACAATACCCGAAGTGTTGATGTATGCTACATTTCCGCTTTTATCGGTAAGCTTTGCGTAAATTACATACTTATTGTCGGGGTTAATGCTAAACAATTCGTTGTATGCGGTAAAGTCGGCTGAATCAAGCTGAGCAACAGTTAACTCATTATCGCTTAACAGATATTCAATCGTGACTGTATCACCGCTGTTGTCGCTTGCAGTAATTGTTACCGTCTGTGTATCCTTAAAGAACAGACCGAAGGTAATATTGTTGAGAAATGTTTTCCAACTTTTTGTGCCGATACTTATTTCACCTGTCGGTTTGGTAATGTCGCTCCATACAGGGTAAAGGGTGATATCTTCATTTGTGGTATAGGTTCCGCCTAAGTCGTAAACCTTTTCCCCTCCGTCTGAGGTAGCCCAGCCGGTCTGGACGAAGCCGTCCCAGATAAAGGTATCGCTGCTCAGGGTGACGGGCACGCCGTGGGTCTTGGTGTCCGCCGGGATGCTGCCCTCGACGCCCTCGCCGCCGTCATAGGTGATGGTGTACTGCGACTGCTCCGCCGGTGTGCTGGGGTAGCAGTCTATTTGGAGCTGAATCGGCACACCGTTGCTGGTTGCAATCGTACAATATTCCGGCGTCTTGCCGTTCACGGTGACAGCCGGCGCCAGCTCCAGACCCTTGTTGTTCAGAGATATCCCGATCCAATAGCGCGCGCCGGCCTCGAATGCTTCGGTTTCACCCATGGGTAACCACTCGTCGTCCTCTTCATTAATAAAAACGAATTTTGAGCACCGAATATGCTGAATATCGTCTTCGCTGAATTCGACACCCGGGATCGTGGATTCGAAGCTGTAGGTGCAGTCGGCCGGCGTATTGCCCACCTCGAAGCCGTCGACCGTGACGGCGAGGCTGCCCTGCACCTGATAGACGGCGTCAAAGGTCAGGTTAGCTGCAGGCAAAGATTCCCAGGGCTCATAGACCGTCCCGGAGACGCTCTCCTTCCAACCCACGCATTCGTAGGGCGCGCAGTTCTCGACCGTGGTGAGCATGAAAAACTCGTACTTCGCAACTGTGAAAGTATGGGGGTTTTCTGCCTCCGGAATATTGGCCAAAGTTCCGTACTTGAAATTTATCGTGACCGTATAGTAGTCTTCCGCAAAGGCCGTCACCGGGCAGAGCATCAGCACCATGCAAAGGGTAAGCAGGATGCTCAAAATTCGTTTTTTCATACTTTTTTCCTCCTAAGAGATTATTTTAAATTTAATTTATTCTTTAACAGTACCCTGTTTTGCATCCGGGTTGTATTTCATAACAAAGAGTTCAAGGGTTTCCTTCAGCGTTTCTATCTGGGATTTCATGTAGAACTCATCCTCAAAGAGTGCGTAGTGTACGCAGGCTCTGATCAGAATGAAAATCAGCGGTGTGATTTTTTCATGGGGAATCCCCAGCTTCGGCTCTAAACTCTTTGCATATTCGGTATATCGTTCATCTACACCCTTAAAGAACTTCTGACCGTATTCCCTGTATTTCGGGTGGGTGTAGATTTGATACATCAGGCGGTATTTTTTGCCGTGCTTTTTTGCCGTCCAATAGGGTATCTCGTCGATAAACCGCCATAAGTCCTCCACATTGGTGGGGGCTTTCGCCATAAACTCATCTTCCACCTTGCCCATACAGTATTCAGTGGACTTAACGATAAGGTCATCGAGGTTTTCAAAATACAGATACAGTGTCGCAACACTGCAATCGCAGGCTTTTGCAATAGCTTTTATTCCGACAGAGGAAAATCCGTTCTCCGCATAGCAGTTGAAGCTATTTTCCATTATCTCAATTTGCTTATGCCTGCGGGCTTCTTCATTCACCGTGCGAAAATAATCCCCTTCCCTCTTTGTAAAAGCTGTACGACCGTTTATATTATACTTTATTTTTTATACTTTTTCAAGAGTGTAATGCAAAATTCAGAGATTTTTTTAAGCTTTTAGCATTACCGATTGCATTATATTTCCGATTTTCTGTTTCACTCCCATAATACCCAGATTACATGACTTCTTGAGTACTTTCTGAGGGAGAAAGGCCGCTGTCACTTGACAGCAGCCTTCCCGTTGAACAGCTCGTAAGTCCAATGTTTTGGTATACCTTGTACCTACATAGTATGAGTCTGCGGGTGTTCTTCACAAGAGGGATTCTCCGCAGACTCTAAGCCGTGTTCGTCATAAATGTTACAGCCGAGAACAGAGAGCAGGCTTGCAGGATCGTTTTGGCAGTTCTCGCAATATTGAAGATGGTAGATCATTTCGATGCAGTTCTCCGTCATGATCAGTTAATAAAACAGCGAATATTTCAAGTCCCCTCACGGTGAAATATTTGCACCGCTGAAATCAAAGATAACCGGCGAGCGATTATATCCCTATTACACCTTCTCTCATAGGAGTTAATACTACTTCGGCAGATTTATATAAATTATAAAAATCTGCCGAAATTATATTGACATAATCGATTTTTTCGGCTATAATAGTATCAGAATTAAAATCAGCCGCAATTTACCCATTACGGAGGTGTTTATGAGTTATATTGCACGTCATATGGAAAACAGAATTCTTGAACTGTCGAAGTCTTATTCGGCAATTCTTCTGACAGGACCGCGTCAGTCGGGCAAAACAACAATGCTTCGCGCACTTTCCAAAGAGGAAAGCAAGGGACGAGAGTATGTGTCGCTTGATGACCTTACTACGCGCGATATGGCAAAAAACGATCCTGCCCTCTTTCTGCAGATCCACAAGCCACCCGTATTGATTGACGAGGTGCAGTATGCCCCCGAATTGTTCACATACATTAAAATTCATATCGATGAGCATCACAATCCCGGCGATTTCTGGATGACGGGCTCTCAGATCTTCCGTCTTATGCGCGGAGTTCAAGAATCCTTGGCAGGCCGCGTAGCGCTTCTGCATATGTCTCCCCTGTCCCAACGCGAAATCATCGGCGCAGATTGCATTCCATTTACAACGAATATGAATGTACTGATGGATGAATGCAAAAAAATTGCTCCGGTCGATACTCCCACCATCTTCGAGCGCATCTGGCGCGGATCAATGCCCGGTATCGTTTCGGGACTGTATGCCGACCGCAACATGTATTACTCCTCCTATCTATCTACGTATGTAGAGCGCGACGTGCGTGATATTTCGGGAACGGCAGACGCATTAAAATTCAATCGCTTTATTACCGCAGTAGCCGCCAGAACCGCACAATTGCTCAATTACCACGCACTTGCTGAGGACGCCGAAATCGATATGGTTACCGCCAAGGCATGGGTAGACATTCTGGAAACGCTTGGTATCATCTTCCTTCTGCATCCCTATTCCAATAATGTGCTGAAGCGTACCATTAAGACGCCCAAGGTATATTTCTACGATACAGGTCTCGTCTGCTATCTTACCAAGTGGTCAAGTCCCGAGGTTGCCGAAAGTGGCGCCATGAGCGGAGCTATTCTCGAAAACTTCACGGTATCCGAGATCCTGAAGGGATATCAGAACGCAGGACGTGAGCCGTACCTGTACTTCTACCGCGACCGCGATGCGAAAGAGATCGACGTCATCATGGAGGGCGACGGCAAGCTCTGCCCCCTGGAGATCAAGAAAACTGCCACTCCCGACAAGCGTATCATTCGCACATTCGGCGTGATTGATAAATCCCCTCTGCAACTTGGCACAGGTGCTGTTCTCTGCATGGCAGAGCAGTTTGGAGCATTTGACAGGGATAACCTCATCGTGCCCATTTGGGCGATATAATCAAAGTAAGTTGCAATGAAAAGGAGCAACTTGAAATGAGCAAAACAAGTGAAGAAAAGGCTAAAGTGTTTGCAGAAGCAAAATATGCGACACCGTGGATCTATGATGTTATAAAAGTGATTTGCGGAGAGGCAAGATGATAAACATTGCAACCATAATATACTAATAAGTAGCAATATCGATGTGTAATTTATACTTATTATAAGGAGGCGAACCTATGCCGCTTGAAATAGTAAGAAACGATATCACAAAAATGAAGGTAGATGCCATTGTCAATGCCTCCAATGAGTCGCTACTCGGCGGCGGAGGTGTTGATGGTGCGATTCACCGTGCCGCAGAGTTTGCACTGTCGCATAGCAACAAGTTCGACATCATAATCGAATATTTTATAAGCAAAGGCAATTACAATATTTTTGAAATAAACGAGGCTCTGTTTGCTTTTGATCAGAGCTTGCTCGGAGCATAAAGGAGTTTAGATAAATGAAAGCAATTGTTTATACCTCTAAATGCGGACACACCGCCGAATATGCCGGGATCCTCGGTAAGCTGACGGGACTGCCGGTATATTCGCTGAAAGACGCCGAAAAACAACTTGAAAACGGTACATCGATAATATACCTCGGCTGGTTAATGGCAAGCAGGGTTCAAGGGCTAAAAAAGGCGGCGAAGAAGTTTAAGGTTTCCGCCGTTTGTGCGGTAGGTCTTTGCGATACGGGCGCACTTCTCCCCGAGGTTCAAAAAGCCAACGCATTGCCCGAGGATTTTCCTCTTTTCACTATGCAGGGCGGTATGGATAAAGCCAAGCTTCACGGGATAGGTAAGCTGATGATAAATATGCTTACAAAAGGTCTTGCGTCACAAAAAGAACGCACCGAAACCGATGAGCGAATGTTGTATTTATTAACGCACGGTGAGAATTTGGTGAGTGAAAAAAATACCACTGCTTTTATGGAGTGGTATAATCTAAATAAAAACTGATTAGGAGAAATGATATGTTAAAATTTATCTGCTACCCCAAATGCACCACTTGTCAAAAGGCAAAGAAGTGGCTCGACGACAACAAGATTGAATATGAGCTTAGAGATATTAAGCTCAATAATCCTACACTCGATGAGTTGACAGACTGGCACAAGAATAGTGGCTTACCACTGAAAAAGTTTTTTAACACCAGCGGTCTGCTTTATAAATCTCTCGACCTGAAAAACAAGTTGCCCTCAATGAGTGAGGGCGAAATGCTGAAGCTTCTTGCGAGTGACGGTATGCTTGTTAAAAGACCTTTGCTCATAGGTGAGGATTTCGTGCTTGTTGGATTCAAGGAAGCAGAATGGAAAGATAAAATATATGAGAAACAAGGGTGGCGGTGACAGCATCGGCGAGACCAAGACCGAGACCGGTGTGCGGTGCATAAAGATGCCGCCCAGCGTGGCTGAACTGCTGAAAAGCAAAAAGCAGACAGCAATCACCGAGTGGGTGTTCCCACACTTTTACGGTGCGTGCTGTAGTATATCTCCGCAAGACTGTATATATCTCCGCCGAAGTGACGTGCCGCCGTATCAATGAGAGTTTTAGCCGACCTGTCCACTGGGACGTATTCCTCGCCGATCTTCATATAGTGGACCGACCCGATGAGATAATCGCAGCCGTCATCTACGGTATCGGAATAATAGTCCTTCTCAAGTCCCAGACGGAGCTCAATCCGATCGCGGTATTTTTCCTTCAGCATTCTTATGCATGCCTTGTACTACTCAAGCCTGTGACGTGGGATACAATAGCTCTCATCAAAGGAGGTGTATGAGTGGTCGGATATGCCGAGAGTTGACATACCCATTCCGATCGCCGAGAGCACCATTTCCTCAGGACTGTTTCTGCCGTCGCTGAAGGTTGTGTGCGTATGAAGATCAAACATCACTTGGTCATTTTCTCCTGCTTGACCTTGTGGTCAATGACGTGTCTTGATGCCAGCTCTTTATGAATATCCTCAAGGCTGATTCCTGCCTCGACCATCAGTACCATGACATGATATGCAAGATCTGCTATCTCGTAGATAGTTTCTTTTTTGTCCTCTGCCTTGCCGGCAATGATGACCTCGGTGCTTTCCTCTCCGATCTTTTTGAGTATTTTGTCAAGCCCCTTTTCAAAGAGATATGAGGTGTATGAGCCTTCCTTTTTCTCGACCTTTCGGCCCTCGATCAGCTTCATAAGTCCTTCATAGGAAAATTCATGGCGATCCTCGCTCTGAAACACCGGATTTTCAAAGCAGGAGAAGGTGCCGAGATGGCACGCCGCGCCGTCCGGCTCTACGATGACCACCAGCGCATCCTTGTCGCAATCGGCAGTGATCGACACAATGTGCTGAAAATGGCCGCTGGTTTCGCCCTTTAGCCATAGCTTCTGCCGGGAGCGGCTCCAGAAGCAGGTCAGCTGTTTTTCAAGTGAGATCTCCAGGCTTTCACGGTTCATATACGCAAGTGTCAATACGCGCTTGCTCACAGAGTCAACGATTATCGCGGGGATCAGACCCTTTTCGTCAAATTTCAGTTCGTCAATGTTTATCATTATATATCTCCATAAATTCTTGTTGGAATATTGTTTTTTACCATTTCACGTTTGAGATCGGCTATCCGGACCTCGCCGAAATGAAAGATCGATGCGGCAAGGCCTGCATCAACGCCGGGAATGGAGCTGAACAGCTGAATGAAGTCCTGTATCTTTCCCGCACCGCCCGATGCAATGACAGGAACAGACACCGCATCACATACGGCTCTCAGCATTTCAAGGTCGAATCCGCCCTTTACGCCGTCGGTATCTATGGAATTGACAACTATCTCGCCTGCGCCGTTATCGACACAGCGGCGTATCCAGCTGATGGCCTCCATGCCCGTGTCCTCACGGCCGCCCTTGGCAAAAACGTGAAATGTGCCGTCGACCCGCTTGACGTCTGCCGAAAGCACCACGCACTGATTACCGTAGCGCTTTGCCGCCTCATAAACCAGCGACGGATTGCGTATCGCTCCCGAGTTGACGCTGACCTTGTCTGCACCGCATTTCAGCACCCTGTCAAAATCGTCAAGCGTGTTGATGCCGCCTCCGACAGTAAGCGGGATAAATACCCTCTTTGCAGTCTCGGTAAGAATATCGGTAAAGATCGCGCGTCCATCGGAGGAAGCAGTGATGTCATAAAAGACCAATTCGTCCGCGCCGCAGGCACTGTAATATTCCGCCAGAGCAACGGGAGAGGAGACATCCCGAAGCCCCTCGAAGTTGACTCCCTTAACGACTCTGCCGTCTCTTACATCAAGACAGGGAATAATTCTTTTTGTTATCATTTTGCCACCTCTATAGCCTTGCTGAGGTCGATCGACCCGGTATAGTACGCTTTTCCGACGATAGCACCGTATAGTCCGACATCGGCAAGCCGCCTGATATCCTCAACGGAAGAAACACCGCCTGACGCTATGATATTCATGTCAAAGGATTTCATAAGCCTGCCGTAAAGCTCGTGATTAGTGCCGCTCATCGCGCCGTCCTTTGAAATATCGGTGCAGATCAGTGTCTTCACTCCAATATTCTGCATTTTATGACAGAAGTCAAAGGCATTCCAATCCGACTTTTCTGTCCAGCCGCGGATGGCCACAAAGCCGTCCTTTATGTCTATCCCCACGGCGATCCTTTCACCGTACTTTTCAACCGCGCGCTCGACAAAGCCGCTCTCGGTCACTGCCGCGGTGCCGAGAATGACACGGTCAAGCCCTGCGCCGAGGTAACGGTCGACCACCTCCATGCTGCGTATACCGCCGCCCACCTGACAGAAAAGCCCGCCGCGCTCCTTTATCTCGAGAATGGTTTTCATGTTCGGAGTCCTGCCGGTTTTTGCGCCCTCAAGGTCGACAATATGCATATGAGTCGCACCGCATCCGGCAAAGTCTTCGGCAAGCACAGTCGGGTCATTGCTGTATACCGTCATTTGGGCATAGTCGCCTTTGAAAAGACGAACTGCCTTGCCCTCATACAGATCTATTGCAGGATATATCAGCATGACTCTCCCCCCTTCATTTCGGAAAATGCCTTGAGGATTTTCAGGCCCACTTCCCCACTCTTTTCGGGATGAAACTGGCACCCGAACACGTTTCCGGATGCTACCGCGGCGGTAAGAGCTGCGCCGTATTCGGTCGTTGCGATGACGGCAGCCTCGCAATCCGTTGCGTAATATGAATGTACGAAATAAACACAGTCGCCCTCGTTCAGTCCGGCAAAAAGGTCGTTCGGCTTTGTGAAGTGCAGGGCGTTCCAGCCGATATGAGGAATTTTATAGCCCGCAGGAGCAACATCGGCAATGGGACGTACCGTCCCGTGTATCAGGCCAAGCCCCTCATGCTCGCCGTATTCGTAGCTTTTATCAAAAAGCAGCTGCATACCGAGGCAGATACCCAAAAGAGGCTTTCCGAGTCCCGCCTGTTCGCAGATGAAGTCCGCAAGGCCGGAGGAGCGCAGCTTTTTCGCGGCGTCCTCAAATGCGCCGACTCCGGGAAGTATGATGCTGTCGGAACGCGCTATGGTCTCGCGGTCGGCTGTGACCGTGACCTCCGTGCCGATCGCCTCAAATGAGCTTTGCAGAGAAAAGAGATTGCCTACTCCATAATCAACAATGGCGACCATTATAAAACTCCTTTGGTGGACGGAATATCGTCGGCGAATTTTTCGTCAATGCTCACTGCTTTGCGCAGACTGCGCGCTACCGACTTGAAGCATCCCTCTATGATGTGGTGGGAGTTTGTTCCGGAAAGCATACGGATATGGAGCGTGCAGGCGGCGTTGCGTACAAAGCCGAGCCAGAATTCTTCAACCAGCTCTGTGTCAAAGTCACCGACCTTTTCGGTTGGGATCTGCATAGCGTAGCCGAGATAACTCCGCCCGGACAGATCCACCGCCGAAAGGATGAGAGCTTCATCCATGGGGAGCGTGGTGTCGCCGTAACGGACAATACCGCGCTTGTCGCCGAGGGTCTCGGCAAACGCCGTGCCCAGAGTGATGCCTATATCCTCTACTGTGTGGTGGTAATCGATGTGTGTATCGCCCTTGCAGGCAACCGTCAGATCGAAACAGCCGTGCTTTGCGAAAAGTGTCAGCATGTGATCGAGAAAACCGCATCCGGTTGATATCTCACTGCGTCCGCTTCCGTCAAGCGACAGAGATATCTTTATGTCTGTCTCGGCGGTCCTGCGGTTGATTTCTGTGCTTCTCATGGCATATCCTCCAGAATTTTTTTGATGGTGCTGATAAGCGTCCGCATTTGCTCCATGCTGCCAATCGTGATTCGGTTGAAGTCTGTCAGCCGTGCCGAATCAAAGTGGCGGACAAGGATACCGTTTTGCTTGAGCTTGAGGTAAAGCTCCTTTCCGGAGATCCGGCCGTGCGCGGCAAACACAAAGTTCGCCTTTGAATCGAGGACGGTGAAGCCAAGAGCCCTCAGCTCATCGGACGTCCACTCGCGTGTCTGCTCTATCGCGCGGCAGTTATCGGCGAAGTATTTGCGGTCGGTTAGCGCGCCGATACCTGCCGCCATGGTCATGCGGTTGACATTATAGGGATTTGTGGAGTATTTTATGGTGTTCAGGTCGCGTATAAGGGAAGGACATCCTATGCCGAAGCCAAGACGCGCTCCCGCAAGAGACCGGGACTTTGAAAATGTTTGTGTCACAAGGAGATTATCGTATCTGCGAGTGAGGCTGACCGCGCTTTCGGCTCCGAAGTCAACATAAGCCTCGTCGATAACGACCACATTATCCGGGTTGCTCCGGACGATGCTCTCGATGTCTGAGAGCGGAAGGGCGATGCCTGTGGGAGCGTTTGGGTTGGCAATGAAAACCGTCTTTCCGACACCTATATAATCTCCGACGTTTATCGTGAAATCGGGGTTCAGCGGTATCTCGGTGTACGGAACACGGTTCAGCTCGGCAAACACGGGGTAAAAGCCGTAGGTTATGTCCGGGAAAACGGCGGGACGATGCTCGTCACAGAAGGCCATAAAGGCAAAATTCAGTATCTCGTCCGAGCCGTTTGTAAATATTATCTCGTCCCCCGCCACGCCAAGTATTTCTGTGGCAGCGGCAACCAGATCCCGACATTCCGGGTCGGAATAAAGCTCCAGCCTTGCCGCCTCGGCGGCGGCGAGCTTCTGTGCCGCCACCGAAGGAGGGAAGGAACTTTCATTGGTGTTGAGCTTGATGTACTGCTGCCCCTTCGGCTGCTCGCCCGGAGTATATGGGGTCAACGTGTTGTATTTTTCACTGAAAAAGCGGCTCACTCTTCATCCTCCTCTGTACGGATGACCACGCTCTTTGCGTGAGCGGTAAGCCCCTCGGCTTTGGCAAAGGCGGCAACGTCCTTTGCCACTCTGCTCAGAGCATCGCGCGTGTAATATGTGTACTGAGTCTTTTTGATAAAGTCATCAACCGATAGCGGGCTTGAGAATTTCGCCGTGCCGCTGGTGGGAAGCGTGTGGTTAGGGCCTGCGAAATAATCGCCAAGTGACTCCGGGCAGTTTCGTCCCATAAAGACAGACCCGGCGTGGCGAACCTTATCGAGATAATCAAATGGCGAGTCAACACAAAGCTCAAGATGCTCGGGTGCTATCTCGTTTGCGATCTCAATAGCCGCGTCAAGCGTATCGGCGACAATGATCTTGCCGTTATTATCAATAGAAACGCGCGCAATTTCAGCACGCTCCAGCAGTGGGATCTGAGCCTCCAGCTGCTTTTGCACCGCCACTGCCAGTTCCATGGAATCGGTTACAAGGACTGCGCTTGCCATTTTGTCGTGTTCTGCCTGAGAGAGCAGGTCGGCAGCGGCAAAGCGGGGGTCTGTATCTCGGTCGGCAACAATAAGTATCTCGCTCGGTCCGGCGATCATATCTATCGAAACTCTGCCGAACACCTGCTTTTTCGCCTCGGCGACAAAAGCATTGCCCGGACCGACGATCTTATCCACCTTCGGAACGGTCTCTGTACCGTATGCCAGCGCGGCGATCGCCTGAGCACCTCCGACCTTGAATATCCTGTCCACACCTGCAATGCTCGCGGCGGCAAGAATAGCCGGATTGATACGGCCGTCTGCACCGGGCGGCGTGACGATCACGACCTCGCGGCACCCTGCGATCTTAGCGGGAATTGCATCCATAAGCACGGTAGAAGGATATGCAGCCGTGCCACCCGGGACGTAAAGTCCAGCGCGGTCTACCGGAATTATCTTCTGACCTACAACGATACCGTCCTCATTGTTGATTATAAAGCTGTTGCGGACCTGCCGCTCATGAAACCTGCGTATATTTGCAGCAGCTTTTTTCATTATTTCTATAAGCTCGGGCGCGGTTTGTGCCAGCGCCTCGTCTATCTCAGCCTCAGACACCTGCAGCGTAGTAAGCTCCGCTTTGTCGAACTTTTTGCAGTATTCAAAAAGGGCAGCGTCTCCCCTCTCTCTTACGTTTTCAATGATCTCGGAGACGATCGCCTCGACATTTACAGCGGGCACTGCCCGTGCAAAAATGTCGGAATTTGCGACCTCTCCGTATTTCAAGATCCGAATCATACCGATTCCTCCACCTGCTTTGCCATTCCGGAAACGATTCTGTCAATGGCTTCGCCTTTGAATTTATAGCTTGATTTGTTTGCTATGAGACGTGCGCTTATCGGCACAACGGTGTCAATGACCACAAGATCATTTTCACGCAGTGTCGTTCCGGTCTCAACGATGTCCACGATCACGTCCGAAAGTCCCAGTATCGGGGCGATCTCAATAGAGCCGTTTAGATGGATAATATCAATGTCGCGGCCGCAGGAAAAATAGTAGTTCTCGGCGATCTTCGAAAACTTTGTCGCCACGCGGAGCGTTCTGCCCGCATCGTCACGGAAGTCCTTCTTTGCGGCCACCGCCATACGGCACTTACCTATTTTGAGGTCAAGAAGCTCAAAAATGTCCGGCTCATATTCAAGAAGAATGTCCTTTCCGGCAACGCCGATATCCGCCGCGCCGCGCTCGACATATATCGCCACATCCGACGGCTTGACCCAGAAATAGCGTACGCCGACCTCATCGTTCTCAAAAATCAGCTTGCGGTTATTTTCTTTAATCGAGGGGCACGGGAATCCGGCTGTCTCGAACATACCGTATACCTTTTCACCGAGCCGTCCCTTCGGCAGGGCAATATTAAGCATTGGTTTCAACGATATCTACCCTCCCATTCTGCATTTTCAATAATTTTCTGTATTTGACCTGCAACGGCAGAACGCTTGCTGAAAGCACGCTTTCGCCGCCCTCGGTCAGCCGCTGCACCTCTTCGCCGATCTGTGAGAGCAAGCTTGTACTGTCGTACAGCAACACGACATCAACATCATACTTCTCCGGCTTACGGATATACTGCTCTATCATATCAAGATAGACGGCAAAGCCTATCGCCTCCGACGAACGTCCCATTTTTCGCATGAGCATATCATACTGACCGCCCGACAGCAGGCTGGTGGGTATGCCCTCTACAAAGCCCTTGAAGACAAATCCGTTATAGTAGTTGATGTCACCGACTACCGAAAAGTCGATGCTGAGATTTTTCTCCGACGAAAGTGCCGAAAGCACACTTGTAAAGTGTGCCATTGTATCGTCGCTGACCACACCGCACAGCAGCTCTCCTGTCTTAAGCAGCACTTCGTCGGTCCGTCCCCGTATACTCAGAAGGCGACGAAGCAGATCGATGCTCCCTTCACACACACCGAGTTTTCCGAGCAACGAGCCAAGCTCATGCAGATTCTTTTCACCGATAAGGTGAAGCACCTCTGCCTTGCTCCCGCCGGGAACACCGATGTTGTCCATGACCTCGGACAGTATACCGAGATGTGATACGCTGAGCACATTGTTGCGACTGATAACATCAAGGCTTTTTTGTGCCAGCTTCAGCACTTCATAAACGCAGTAATCATCGACCTTGCCGATACATTCCAGCCCGACCTGCATTATCTCCTTGAAATTGCGGCTTCCCTTGGACATGCGGTATACATTTTCGTTGTAATACAGCTTCTGGAGCACATCAGAACGATCCCTCGAGTTCTTTACTATCGAAAGAGTCACGTCCGGCTTCAGGGCAAGCAGCTTACCGTTGCCGTCGGTAAAGGTTATTACGCTGTCGGAAATAAGAAAGTCCTTATTGTGTGCATAGAGGTCGTATTCCTCGAATTTATTCATCTTATAATGTGAATAGCCATGCTGGCCGTATAGCGAGCGCAACGAAAACAGTATGGATTCACCGGTATCACGAAGTGGCTGTGTCATCGTCTCTTGCCTCCTCATTTTTGAGCTTTTCTATGGCGGTACGATAGCCTCCCTCGCCATAATTCAGACATTTATTGACCCGGCAGATAGTTGCCGAGCTGATGTTGACCAATTCAACTATCTTCTGGTAGCTGACACCCTCGGAAAGCAATATTGCGGCGTCAAGTCTTTGCGCCATAGACTGTAGCTCCTTTATGGTGCACAGATCCTCAAAATACCTGTAACATTCGTCTATCGAACCGAGCTGAAGAATGGTTTTGAAAAGCCTGTCGATAGATTCAGAATGGATGTTCATTATCTGGATTTCCTTTCTTCAAAACAATGCTACGCCTTTTTGCGTTACTTTTTCGGGATTGCCTTTTCACTCTACCATTTTATCACACTAAAGTGGTAAAGTCAATGGCTTTGGCAAAATAATCTCTTGTAACAAGATACAAAACCTTTCAATGCCTACGCCGGCATAATAGTGATTATGTACCTTTCGGCATTTTAAGGATGTATTTTTTATTTCATGGATAATATGGCTTTAAGCTTGCGATAGACGGTCGACAGTGAGAACGAGTACCGCTTGTATAATCGAGACGGAAAAATAACGGAACGGCATTTTGGGACTGCATCAAAATGGGTGTATTCATACAACGCTGACGGAGTTCTTGTTGAGTTTACATCTTACTCTGGCAATGATATCAAAGAAAAACAGATACGTCAGCTTGACGAACACGGCAATGTAATCAAGATAATTAAACAGTCTTCATCAGGAACTGAAACCGTATTGGGCGAAAATGAATATAAGCTATATACGGTCAAGGTAAGATAAGCCTCGATTTTGCGATGATACGATTGCGTAGGCTTTGTCGCCGGCATGGGGCTGATCGCCCAGAAGGCGGCGAATTTTTTCCTATCATCGTCAATGAAATCGTATACCTTCGCGCAGAAAAGCCTGCAACGAATTTGTACCTACTGTAGCGCAAAGAAACGGAGTTCTCGAGGGAGGACTCCGTTTCTTTGCGGCAATCGGTAAATGAAAAAACATATGGTAAGCGCATTTCTGCAGGACTATAAGCGGGTGGCAAAGGAATCGGTGGCGCACAGCGCTTTTGCAGCCACCGCTGCAAGATACGCCGCCCCGACCGGCAGCGCGCGCTCATCGGGCGAAAAGGCCGGATGATGCAGGGGGGCTGTCGGTCCGACGCCGAGATGCGCAAAACAGCCGCCGCACCGGAGGATGAAATATCCGAAATCTTCAGTCGTCATGGTCGGACGCTCCAGAATTGTCACCTGCTCCTCGCCGAACGTCTCACATGCGGCGCGATGAGCCAGCGCGGTTTCCGGTTCGGAATTGTATACACCCGGATAACTGTCTCGTATGGAGATATCCACCGTCGCGCCAAAGGGTTCGACCGCCCGGAGCACGGTTTCGCGAAAGACTTGCTTCAGTTTGTCTCTTGCCGACTCTCCGAATGTACGCATAATACCGGCCAGTTCCGCCCGATCGGCAATAATATTTTCGGCGCACCCTGCCCCAAAGGAGCATACGCTGACCACCGACGGAGCATCCGACAAAAGGCCCGGAATAGCTCTGACCGCCGTCACGGCAGCCGCCGCCGCGGCAAGGGCATCGATCCCTTTTTCGGGTTCGGCACCGTGTGCGCTTTTTCCGTACACCGTGACCCGGAAAGGGTTTGAAGCGGCGTAAAAGCTACCGTAGCGTATTCCGATCTGGCCGGCAGGTAGCTCAGGGGAAACATGAAGTCCGAAAGCCGCTGAAACATCGGGGTCGAGACACCCCGCCCGTATCATGCGCTCGGCGCCTCCCATTCCCTCCTCATCCGGCTCAAATAGAAAGCGTACCGTGCCCTTAAGCTCGGCGCGGTGAGACGCTAACAAGGTTGCCGCGCCGAGCAGCGCCGACACATGAAAGTCATGTCCGCAGGCATGCATTACACCCGCCGTTTCGGACGCGAACGCAAGACCGGTGTCTTCCGTCAGCGGAAGCGCATCCATGTCGGCGCGAAGCGCGACCGTCCGTGGTGGATTTCTCTCATCCGTCGCTTCCCCGTGCAAAATGCCCATGACAGCTGTGCCGAACGGGCGCACGACCGTGACGGAAAGTGAGCGCAGATATTCGCAGATCCGATCGGAAGTCCTGACTTCCGTATTGCCCAGCTCCGGAAAACGGTGAAAATCGCGCCGGAGCGCGATCATGGTTCCCGAAATATTCCCAGCCTCAGTTTTCCAGTCGATCACAGAATTATTCCCCTTTTTTCTCTTTTCTCAGATGCTCCAGAAAGCTACGGAGCCGGCTCATGCCCTCTCGCAGATTTTCATCCGACGCGCACACGCTCAGGCGTATGTGGTTATCCGAGCCGAAGCAAAAGCCCGGTGTTGCCGCCAGCCTCACTTCGGAGATCATTCTCCGGCAGAAGTCTGCCGACGAGAGGTCAAAAGCGGAAATGTCCGGGAAGACGTAAAACGCGCCCTCCGGCTTTGTCACAGGAAGTCCCATTTGAGCAAGGCTATCCAAAACAAAATCGCGGCGATGCCGGCAAGCCGTGACAAATTCATCCGGAGCTGTCTGCAGCGCGCGTATTCCGGAGCGCTGAAAAAGAGAAGGTGCCGAAACCACCAGATACTGATGGATCAGTTCAAGCCGCTCCTTGATCTCTCGGTCGGCGAGCAGATACCCCATTCTCCAGCCTGTCATGGCGTAGGGCTTGGAAAAGCTCTGTGCCACAAGGATCCGGTCGCGCACATCGCGGTATTCGGCAAAGCTGTGATAACAATCCGTATAGATCAGTTGGCGGTACACGTCATCACAAATAACAAACAGCGGTTTTTCAGACGCTATTCTATGCACCGCATCGAGACTTTCGCGGCTATAAACAGCTCCCGTCGGGTTGTTAGGGGAGTTCAGAATTATCGCCTTTGTACAGGGCGTAACAAGAGACTGCAGTTTTTCAAAAGAGATCTGAAACCCGTCCTCTGCCGTGTCAAGCGGGACAAAAACCCCCCGGCAGAGCCTTATGATCTCTTCATACAGGACAAACGCCGGCGTCGGCACGATCACCTCATCACCGGGGTTAAGAATACCGAAAAGCGCCGTAAACAGCGCCTCGGTAGCTCCGGCGGTCACTATCACCTCGTCCGGGCTGTAATCCATACCGTTTTTGTCTGCTTCAAAATCGGCAATTGCAGTGCGGAGTGCAAGCGTTCCGTTGTTTTCAATGTAATGGGTTTCCTTTGCGGCAAGCGATATTTGTATCTGTTCCGACACCGTATCTTCGGTTTCCCGGTCAGGTTCGCCGAGCGTCAAGGCAATACATCCGGGTGTCTGTCGCGCCAGCTTTGAAAATTCCCGTATTGCGCTCCGGCGCGCGCCGTAAAGCGCGGTATTCATCCGGCTGCGCATCATGCTTTCCGGTTTCTCTGTATTCATTTGGACAACTCCTTTCGGGCGTCAGTCCCGGAACGCGGGGTCGATGTCCAGCGTGGCGAAATAATCGTTCAGCGTCTCCGCACGGCGTATCATCTTAAGCGTATGCCCCCGGCGGAGCAGAAACTCCGCGCACCGGAGCTTTCCGTTGTAATTGTATCCCAAGGATCGGATAAAAAGTTGGTTTTATTACGGAGTAGCACAATATTAGAAAAGATGCCGTCTGAAAAGGCGGCATCTTTCATACATATCGATTATTCTTATACTTGTCTGTTTCAAACAGTTTTGAAAGAAGAATATTCATCGCAGAAGCAATCTTTTCTGTTGCGGTGAACATCCTGCATTTTTCAAAATCGATACGAAAAGTGACAAAAAATTCACGCCGACTCTTGAAAAACGCTCAACATCTACAGCCATATCACCGACACCATGCAACAGCAGGCGGCAGTGAGAATAGACCGAGAGATTGGCGGTACAGACGCGCAGATGGCCGAGGTAAAGCAAACACACGAGCAGAGCACAAACACGCCCGTAAACGCGCAGTACGAACCCGCAGAGCCCCATCTCGTGCCCGTCCCGAGAAAGATTCGCAAGTCGGGCACCGGATGCATCTATCAGATAAACGATCATCTCTGGGAAGGCAGCTTTTATCCAAGACTGCCAAACGGTAAGCGCAAGAAATTCAACGTCTACGCTGAAACGCGAGAGCAGTGCGAAGCCAAGCTCGCCGAAATGATCGCCGAAAAGAAAGCGGAGATAGCGGAGGAAAAGGCGAAACGAAAAGAGGGCGCCGACTAACAAATTTTAGAAATATTTTTCAAGCCCTCTTGACATTCTATATGAATTATGATAGAATTCATATAGAATTAAATTTAGAAGAGGTGTAATAATATGAATTATGAAAAAATTATAGTTGAATTACTCGCGAGGATTCAAACTTTGGAAGAAAAGGTTGATATGTTAATGAACGATAAGTCCACAGGAAGCGTTTCTGTTACTCACGAGGAAACCGTCAATAATGTAGTCAAAGTCAAAACGAAAGATATTCGCGATTTTATCGAGGCTCAAAAAATTGAAGCGAAGAATAGGGGAGAAGAGTTTATTGTCTTAAGAGCAAGCGATCTGCACCGTATCAATCGTTTGAAAAATGCTATGCCGATGGTATGTAATGCGATGAGACAGTGCATGGGAGAAAACGATATCATTCTTCACGAAACGCCGAGCGGATATTCTTCATCGCTTGAAATTAAATATTTTTTGTAAGGGGGTGTTACTATGGCAAAGAAACCGGGAAGAAGAGCCGGCTGGTTTATCGGCGGAGTCCTCTTTGGCCTGATCAGAGGAATATTCTTTAAGAATAAATATTGAGGTATGCACTATGAATATTGAAACAATATGGAACAATATAAAATCAAACGAGGGTGAAACATTCAGAACGATCCGCGGAGTGGAGTACACGTATGTGGTTGTTGAAGATTATATTCTCATTAATAATGACAAGAAACGAAGGATAACGAAAGATTCAATAAAAACTGCAATAACAATAAATAATCCTTCTTCTTCCAAAATTCAAAAACAAGGAATTTGGGGACCGTCATATGTTTGGGGAATTATTACAGACAAACGAATATAACGAAAAGAGGGCACCGAATAACGGTCAGCCCTCAAAATTGCGTTGCAGAAAGCAAAGAAATATTTATTGTCTTTCAAGCAGAGGATTTGCCAAAATGTCATCTTTTCTTGTGATCAGATCATCCGTCGCAATTGCCGCTTCAAGAACATCCGTGCCTATGCGGTCAACTGTTGCACCAAGACGCTCCTTGACATATCCGTTTTCCTTATACCAAAGCATAACCTTTTCAATAACGATCGGAACTTCATCTGCCGAATATACGTTATTCAAGAGTGTTCCCATACGCTGAGTCTTTCCCCAAGTTCCACCCACAAAGATACGGCAGACCGATGCCGCTTCCTTGGGAACAGCACCGAAAGGACATTTTCCAACGCAAACGCCGCAGCTTGTGCATTTAGACGTATCGATAACCGCCTTTCCGTTGACAACGGATACTGCCTTTGTCGGACAGCTTTCGGCAACGGCACATTTTTTACAGCCTCGGCAAAGCTCACTGTCAAAAGAGAACGCACGGCATCCCTCAACGCCTACGTCATTAAGACTCGGCTTCATACAGCTGTTCGGACAGCCGCCTACTCCGATCTTGAATTTATGCGGAAGCTTCACGTCGCGCATGCCTATGTAAAACTTATCGTATATGACCTTTGCAAGAGCCTGTGTGTCAATGTTTCCGTAAACGCAGGTCGTGCCCTTACAAGCGGTAATAGGACGAACCTTTGCGCCCGTTCCGCCGAAATACAATCCGCGTTCCGCCATAAATGCTTCCGCTTCGGGAATTTTATCAAACGGAATTCCAACGATCTCTGCGGCAAGTCTTGCTGTGAAGATCACCTTGCCGTTACCGAATTTTTCAGAGCATTCAGCAATTGCGTGAAGTTGGTCGGGAGTAAAAAGTCCTGCGACCGTAACAACTCTGCCCGAAAAGCAATCCGTACCTCTATTACGTAAAAAGCCACGCGATTTTACACTCATAATTTGTTCTTTTGTAAGCATATTGTTTACCTCTTTGAAATTGACATAAGGTCTTTTTTGTGATAAATTATAGTATATCACTTTTTATGCGATAAGTCAATGTATTTGAGGTTAACAAAGTAGAATATGACGAAAAACAGAGTCTTGGTTTATATATTGGTTGCAGCGATTGCTATGACCTTGCTTGGCACGTTTACCTCGTGCGATAACAGCGATAAATTGGGGGATGATACCGTCACCTTTACCGACGCGCTCGGACGCGAGGTAACAGTCGTGAAGAATCCCGAAAGAGTTGCATCCTTACTTGGAAGCTTCGCGGACGTTTGGATGCTTGCGGGTGGCAAGCTTTGCGCATCTGCTGATGATGCTTGGGAGGATTTCGGGCTTGAGCTTGACGATGCCGTCAATATCGGCGGCGCGCATTCTCCGAGTCTTGAGCTTCTCATATCAGCAGACCTCGATTTTGTTATCGCAAGCGCGTCCACTGCCTCCAATGTTGAGATGAGGGAAACACTGGAAGCTATGGGAATTGCCGTTGCATATTTTGACGTGGATAGCTTCGACGATTATCTGAAAATGCTCGATATTTGTACCGACATTACAGAACGCAAGGATCTGTACGAACATAACGGACTTGCGATCAAGACACAGATCGATGAGATAAAGGCAGAATATAAAAATGCAGATATTCCCGAAGGCGAACGAAAAGTCTTATTGCTGAGAGCCGCTTCAAGCTTTGTAAAGGCAAAAGGCAGCAGTGGAACGATCCTTGGCGAAATGCTTCACGATATGGGCTGTATCAATATTGCCGACAGTAACACGAGCTTGCTTGAAAATTTGAGTGTAGAAGCGATCATTCGGGAAGAGCCGTACCACATTTTCGTGGTAACGATGGGAAGTGATACAGAGGCGGCGAAGCAGTCGCTTGAAAATCTGATAAAGGATACCCCTGCCCTGAGTACGCTTGATGCGGTGAAAAACGGTAGATTGCACGTTATGGATAAAAAGCTGTTCAATCTGAAGCCTAACGCGCGCTGGGCAGAGTCATACGGAATACTTTATGATAAGCTTACGAAAAAATAAGATAGGATATATATACGGTATAGCGATCCTTTTATTGCTTCTTGCTGCCGTTCTCGGTGTGCTTTTCGGATCATCTGAGCTGAGGCTTTCGGACATGCTTTCGTCGCTTATAGCGGGAGATATGCAGAGTCCCGAGGCAAGAATATTACTATACGTCAGATTGCCGAGAGTTCTTGGAAGTCTTATATGCGGTATGGCGCTTGCCGTGTCAGGCGCGGTCATTCAAGGCGTGTTTGCGAACCGATTGGCATCTCCGAGCATTATCGGTGTAAATGCGGGTGCAGGTCTTGCTGTCACTATTGGCTCGGCATTGGGTATCATAGGTGGCTGGAGGCTCTCTCTGTTTGCTTTTGTCGGTGCATTCTTGACCGTGATGCTTGTCAGTCTCGGAGCAAGAAAATGGGGGGCTTCAAGAGGCACGGTCATATTGATGGGCGTAGCGCTGAACGCCTTGCTCGGCGCGATATCCGATACAGTCACCACCTTCAATCCCGAAATCAGTATACAGAGCCTCGATTTTAAGATAGGTGACTTTTCATCGGTGACTTACGCAAAGCTGATACCTGCCACAGTGATCGTTTTAATATCCGTCTTGATACTCTCGACATTTTCAAACGAGCTTGACGTGCTGACTCTTGGTGACGAAAACGCCAAAGGGCTTGGAATGAATACGAACGTGATGCGCGTAATATTCTTACTGCTTTCCGCACTGTTGGCAGGTGCGGCAGTCAGCGTTTGCGGTCTGCTTTCCTTCGTAGGACTTTTAGTGCCGCACGCAGTGAGAAGAATAGCTACGTCGGAGTCAAAGCATCTGTTGCCTCTATGCGCTTTGTTCGGCGCGGGCTTCGTTTCACTATGTGATACGCTGGCGAGAATAGTCTTCGCACCGTATGAGCTGCCCGTGGGTATCATTATGGCATTTCTCGGTGTGCCCTTCTTTATCTTCATTCTGATCAAGGGAAAAGGAGGACACAGAAATGCTTGAACTGAATCGTATATCGGCAGGATACGGAAAACAGACCGTGCTTGATGGAATAAGTGTTGACTTTGAAAAAGGTAAGCTGACAAGCATTATCGGCGTGAACGGATGTGGAAAAAGCACACTGCTCAAAGCTATACTCGGAATTTTGTCACTATCAAGCGGTGAGATCTTTATTGATGGCGAAAATCTCCTTACAATAAGCAGAAATGAGATAGCCAAAAAAATTGCCTATCTTTCACAAGGAAAGAATATCCCCGATATGACGGTAGAGCAAATGGTACTCCACGGCAGATTTCCGTATCTCTCATATCCAAGACGGTATTCGAGTCACGATAGAGAGGTCGCAATAAAAGCGATGGAGATTGTCGGCGTTGCCGAGTTTGCCCACAAGCCGCTTTATTCCTTGTCGGGCGGTATGCGGCAGAACGCCTATATTGCCATGGCTCTTGCTCAGGATACCGATTATATTCTTCTTGATGAGCCTACCACATATCTCGATATCGCTCATCAGCTTGAGTTGATGCGTATTCTGCGAAAGCTTGCTGATAGCGGCAAGGGCATCGTTACTGTGATGCACAATCTGACTATCGCCTTTGATTTTTCGGATAAGCTCACCGTGATGAGCAATGGTAAGATCATTGCTTACGGAACACCGAGCGAAATATGCGAATCGCACATTGTTGAGGATATATTTGGCGTGAAAATAAAGCAAGTGCAAAAAGGCAAGTATTTGTATGAATATTGATTCATAATACCGCTGTTTTGACATTGAGCGAGGGCTGGCGGAAACAAAGAAAAGGCTCTGAAAATCGCTGTTCAGAGCCCAAATGGTACGAGTGTTCATAACGAAACTACTCAAAATACTTTGCTTTACGGCATTCAAAACATATTCTGATCGTGCCTTGCCTACAGAAAGGGGAGATCTATTGGTAAAGATAAAAAGATGGAAATGGTTTTTATGTAAGGCGCGTTTTGTCCTTGATAACAAGTTCGGCGGCTATCGCTGTCGGTCCCAAGTCCCCGAACACGAAATTTTGAAGATCGTTCGTATGTATGCGCCGATCATCACCGAGTTTTTCGATAATGAAGAAGAAATGGCGAAGTTTCAGAAGTGGCGTGAGGAATATGAGGAAAAAGAGCGTTTGGAGAAGGAGGACAAGGCGAAGAAAAAAGCGGGAGCGGCATAATGTAACGTAATTGAGAAAGCCTCGGCAGGGAGTTTCCTTGCCGAGGCTTTTAGTACGCAAAACCAAAAGTTGTAAAATCCGCCCGTAAATAAACTTTGCGGTTCTTGAAATGGCAAAAAATATTTGCTATAATATAGTCAAGATAAGCGCTTATCAATCTAAATAAAGGTGGATTGAATTTATGGAAATTAACTTGAAAGAAAAATTACGTGCATTGAGACAGCAGAAAAGCATTACCCAAGAAGCCCTCGCCAACCATCTTGGAATTACTCCTCAATCAGTCGGGAAGTGGGAACGTGGAGAAGGTTTTCCGGATATTACTTTGCTACCCAAAATCGCGTTTTACTTTGATGTGACTGTTGATGAGTTGCTTTGCGTAGATCAAGTAAAAGTAGAAGAAGCAATTTGTGAATATCAGCGACAAAGTAAAATTTGCTGTCAAAACGGTGAAAATCAGAAAAATCTTGAAATCTGGGAAAAGGCATATTCTGAATTTCCGAAGGATTGCCGCGTTATCGAAGGACTTATGCATGCAATCAATAGAGATGCGGTGTATCCTTGCCCTAAAGCTGAAGCAGAGCGTATTATTGCTCTTGGTGAGGAACTTTTGCAGAGATCTACGGACACTCGTCAAAGAGAAAATGCTGTACAATGTTTGTGCTATACCTACGATAATATCGATAAAGAAAAAGCACTATATTATGCCGATATGAGCGGAACGTTTCATATAACAAGAGAGGATCTGAGAACTACGATGTTTGATCTCAAAAACAAGATTGAACGACTTGACACCGCGCAGAACTCGTCGGGTAGCTTTATCCGAGCAATCCGTAAGTTTATGACGATGCAAACGCTGACTCCCATTGTGCTTCAAGAACTTATCGATAAGATCGAAGTCTTTCCGATTGAGGGAACGGGCAAGAACAGAACGCAACGGCTTGTCATCCATTACCGCTTTGTTGGTTGCATTGATCTGCCAAGTATCGTTCCCAAGCACACCTACAAACTTGATTCACGGCAGGGAGTGGCTATCGAATATCTTCCAAGCGCAGTATAACCACAAAACAAAAAAGAGCAGACGAATCTGCTCTAATCAATCAAATATTAAGTAAACACAGGCAAAAAAATATCGAGTGTTCCTAACATCAGTTATGAACACTCGATATGGTCGGGATGACAGGAGTCGAACCTGCTTGAACTTGCTCCCAAACCGTAAAAGCCTTGTAAAATAAGGGCTTTTGAGTGATTTTTGATACTTTTGTATCTGAAATCACTGCTTTCGGGTGCTCTTACTCACACTGATTCCACATAGTCCGAAGCCGTAGATGGTCAAAAATGTGGTCGCAATCCAAACTCCATATTTTCTCCCACCTCATGCGAACCATAAGTTTCGCTCCGAGGTGGCTTTTTTGCTATTGCTATTATACCATAAAACAGCGAATATTTCAAGTCCCCTCACGATGAAATATCTGCACCGCTGTAATCAAATATAACCGACGAGCGATGATAATCAAAGATAACCGTTCCCCCAAAACCGGATTCACCATAGAAGTAATTGTAGTAAACATAACATTCCGAGAAATGCTTTCTCAGAAGATTTTTGACTTGAAAATTTTACAAGTTTTTATTGAAACGCTATTGATATTTCGTCGGAATTAGTGTATAATATATCCGACGAGGTGATACCATGAAACGAACCATTTCTATCAGAAAAATGGAAGATAGGATCCGGAACTCGCCCAAAGGCACAATCTTTTTGACATCTGATTTTACGGATCTAGCATCGTCGGATGCTGCAAACAGAGCCCTTCTTCGCCTTGAAGAAGCTGGTCTGATTCGCAGGATCCTTTTCGGCGTTTATGAATATCCCGATTATAATGCATTTTTAGACGAATATGCCGAGCCTTCACCCGATGCGGTGGCACACGCATTGGCAAGAAAATTCGGATGGACGATCGTTCCCTGCGGCGATACCGCACTGAATAGGCTCGGTCTTTCCTCTCAGGTTCCTGCGGTTTGGCTCTATGTCAGCGACGGAACGTATAAAGAATACACCTACGGAAAAACGGTCATCCGATTCAAGCGTACTACCAACAAAGAAATTTCAAAGATTTCATATAAGACCGCACTTGTTATTCAAGCAGTAAAAGCGCTCGGCAAGGAAAATATCACCGACGAGATCAAAAATAAAATTGCATCGACAACGACAGACGAAGAAAAAGCCAAAATGTTTGCAGAAGCAAAATACGCAACATCGTGGATCTATGATGTGATAAAAGAGATTTGCGGAGGGGCAAGATGATATATATTGCAACCATGCCGGCGCGCGACCGCGAGGCGCTGTTCCGGAATACCGTCACAAAGATAGTATGAGCGAGTCAATTATCGAAAAAGATATTTTGGTCTGCTATCATTGTGATATCATTACACTGTAAATTCATCTTATCGTCCTTAGTCTACATGGGCAAACACAAAAAATATTCCGATGGCAGAAAAAGCGAGGTGTCTGATATGAAGGAAACAAAATACATAACGATTCCAATGAAGAAAAATGAAATTGTGATTAAGATAGATACCGTTCTTTATGTATTTATGGAAAGGAATATTGCCGAGATACACGCTTCCGGTGATAGGGTTTACAAGACCAGAATGACGCTGAGCGAGCTTGAAGATCAACTCGGTGACGGTTTTATCAAGGTGCATCGAGGCTGTCTCGTATCGGCGATGGCGATACATGAGGTCACCGATAAAATTCATTTGATCAACGGTGAGACCCTGGATTACGTTGTGCGAAAGAAAAAGGAGATCCTTACCCAGCTTTATGCAAAGCAAAAGAAAATAATCAGCAGTTTCAATGATGCCGGTATTCCGAAAACAGAAGAAGAATATCATGTATATTACCGCAGTTTTGACACGATGCCCTTTGCGTTTACGGATATTGAGATGGTATTTGATGAGGAGCGCCGCGCAGTTGATTGGATCTTTCGGTACGGTAATTCGGCTCTGGCAAGACTGGAAAAATTGCCGTTGGATAAGCTGATCGGCAGTTCCTTCGGAAGTCTATTTTCCAATATGGATTCAAAATGGCTTCGCAGTTACGAATGTGTGACGCTTTACGGCGAAACGCTGGAGATCATTGATTACAGTCCGGAGATCGATACTTATCTGGATGTTATCTGCTTCCCGACCTTCAAAGGTCACTGCGGATGCTTGCTCTTCGATATCTCAGAGGTGAAGTTTGCCCATGAAAGCAGCGATTCCGAAAGAGCCATGATGCTGTATTTCGGGAAACTGCTGGAAAGGAACAACTTATAACCGCAACAACAAAAAACTGAAAAACAGCCGCATACAACCGCCGGTTATGCCTGTTACATTATTTTTACAAGCGTGTAACAGCCATATGGCGAGGTGTGCGGCTGCTTTTGTCGATTCGTCCCATCTTGATGTCGATTCGTCCCAAACGCTTGAAAAGCGCTTTTAAAAATTGTATAATGTATCGTGAACAAGTAGGTAAACAATCAAAATCCGTATCCGGATAAATTTTCACCGGAAAATACGGTAAATTGAATTTCTCAAGGAGGTATTAACCGAATATGATCAACACAAATGGAAAAGAAAAAAATCTAAAATGGCTCATTATCACTCTGGCTATCGGCATTGTAATCTGCCTCGGGGTGACGATCTGGGCGCTGTTCTTCCGAGGGGGCGACGACATCTCGCCGGACTATCCTCCGCAGGGGATTGAGTCAAACCAAACCCCGATCGACGGTGACGACAGCGGCAAGTTAGACAGTCCCGAAGGCGGCGGTGCCATCAATGTCACCTACGGCACGGCGGCAACGGTCGACCTCTCTGAAAAAACCGTTACCATTTATTACGCCAACCCCAACGCATCCAATCAGAATGTTTCCATACTGATTATGGTGAACGATTTGGTGGTGGCGAAATCCGACCTGATCACGCCGGGCAACCAGGTGAGCAAGCTGGAGCTTCAAAAGGATGCGGCATCCAAATTGCAGGTCGGCGGCTATAATGCCGAGCTGGTGGTTCGGGCTTATGATCCCGACAGCGGCGAAAAGGCAATGGTCGATACGAAGGGCGAACTCACATTGACTGTTACCGAGTAAGAATCAATGTTAAAAGTAAAAATACATCGGAAAGGATAAAACGATTATGAAACGATTACTCTCTATTCTGCTTGTCTCTGTTCTGGTGTTTTCTGTCACGGCAACGGTCTATGCGGCAGAAAACAGCGGCGGCAACAGCACAATCAACGTGGCGGGAGAATATTCCGTCGCCTCCACCGGTGAAGTCGTATCGGTGGATGTCGGGTGGGAGGAAATGTCCTTCAAATACACCGAGGGCGAAAAGCAATGGGATCCCGGTACGCACTCCTACATCGGCGGAGAGAACGGCGGCTGGTCGGATAATAAGCCGGGAATTACCATGACGAACCACTCCAATGTGGATGTGGTTGCGGAACTGAGCTTTACACCATCTACAAGCGTCACCGGCACCTTCTACAGCAAAAGCGGCGATACCTACACGGCGCTGTCTGCCGACGAGCAGGGTGCCAATCTGAGTGCGGCAGCCGAGGGCTCGGCACAGTCCGCAGCCGACGCAAAAACCTTTTACTTCGGCATCAGCGGCGGTGCTATCACAAAGAATACTCCCCTTGAAACGATAACCGTCAGCATTTCCTTCAAGCCGGCATTTAACGAAGCCGACCTTGCTGCCTTTAATTACACGACCGACAGCTACGGCAGAGTGAAGATCACAGGCGTTAAGGATACCTCTGTGACCGAGCTTGTGGTACCCGACTTTATTTATGAGATTGAACGTGGTGCGTTAGCCGATTGCACAAGTCTTGTAAAGCTCACGGTTCCCTTTGCCGGCAACCGCTCCAACGGCGAACAGACCTATATTGGCTATGCCTTTGGTGCGAATAACTATACGGAAAGCGGAACAGTCCTGCCGGCAACGCTGAAGGACATCACCGTAACCGGCGGCTATGCGAAGAATGACACGCTGGATACCTTTGCATTTTATGGCTGCACAAATCTTACAAATATTGTAATCGGCGACGGTATTACCTACATTAACCCATCTGTTTTTGTTGATTGTATCTCTCTGGAGAGTCTGACAGTTCCGTTTGTGGGAGATTGCAGAAGGGAAATAACAGGTTCGATTGATTATCCATTCACGTATTTCTTCGGAAGGAACACATATGTAACACAATATTCAGATAATATGGTTCTAAATGCTGCTAACTTACTTTATAAGGAATGTGATCGGTTCTATAAAGGTTCAGTTGCTGGCGAAGATCGTATTTATGCATATATCCCAAAGACATTAAAGGAAGTAACGGTAAACGGTGGAGCAATCGGGGGATATGCTTTTCAAAACCAAGATACAATTGAAAATGTTATTTTGGGTAATGACGTGAATACGATAGGGTACATGGCTTTTGCAGAATGTGATAATCTAAATGAAATCATTATCCCGGATTCTGTTGTTGATATTTGCGCTTGGGCCTTTTATAATACACCGTTTCAAAATACCCTGCTTACCAATGCGGAGGACGGTTTTATATATATCAACAAGGTGCTGTATGAGTATCATGGTTCGGAAACGGATGTCGTAATTAAGGATGGAACCATTTCAGTCAGCGACTTAGCATTCGGAGAAAATACAAAAGTAGAAAAAGTCACCTTTCCTGATTCTTTGCGTTATCTTGGCAATAAATGTATGGGAAAAACAGGTTGGGGAGTGTTTTATGGATGCAGAAACTTAAAAACGGTTGTTTTGAATGAAGGTTTGGAACATATTGGTAACGGCGCATTTGAAGGTTGTTCGGCTATTGAAGAATTTGATTTCCCGGATTCACTCAGCTATGTGGGATATAAGGCTTTCAGAGGTACAAGTTGGGCGAGTAACCTTCCGAAAGGCGAAATATACATTGGCAATATATACTATAAATACAATCCGTCAAGTGAACTAACCGAACCCACCACAATTACTGTTAAGGAAGGAACGGTCGGTATTGCGGATGGTGCTTTCAGCGGTGTTGGGAATTTGATTGGTGTAAACATTCCGGATAGTGTGACATGGATTGCCTCTGAAGCATTTAGTGGAGCATCGGATTTACAAGAGATTAAGCTGCCAAAGAATCTTACAGAGCTTGGCTACAGAACCTTTTATAATTGTACTTCTCTGAAAGAGATTACGATTCCGAAGGGTGTAAAGAAGCTACCGACAGAAATCTTTTCGGGTTGCAGCGGACTATCCGTTCGCTTTGAAGAAAATTCGCAGTTGAATACGCTATGTAAAAATTCGATTACCACTGGCGGAAGCAATATATATTATCTGCCTGAAAGGATTCAATATATAGAATGTAGTACAATGGGCAATGATAATACGATTGTTCTCGTGACAAGTATGAATAAATTGAGAGTAGTGTATCCAAGCTTGAGTGTTCAAGTCTTTGTCCCTACATACTCAGATGAAAGCTGGACAACTCGTGCGAAATCGTCAGTACTTTATTACTACAGCGATGAAAAACCTGCCGTAAACCCAGACACCGGTGGATGCATTGGAACGTTTTGGCACTACGACGAGAACGGAAAACCCGTTAAGTGGTAATAAACGCATTTTTCAATACAAAATAATAACAATCTGAAAGGAACATACCATTATGAAAAAACTATTTGCAACACTTCTCGCAGTCGCAATGCTTGCTTCTATGTCCGTAACCGCCTTTGCGGCGGATAACACCGTAACAACAGACGGCGGCAGCAAGGAAATTTCCGTCAACGCAAAGTATGTGGACGGAGTCTCCACACCCGAGGTTATCAGCGCCGATATTGAATGGGGTGCTATGGAATTTACCTACTCTGTGGGCGGCACCAAGATCTGGGATGCACAAACCCATCAGTACACCGTGACCGACGCCACCGGCGGCTGGAGCGAGAACGGAAACACCGTTAAGGTCACCAATCACTCCAATGTGGATGTGAAAGCCACCTTTACCTATGCGCCGGAAAGCGGCAACACCTTGACCGGTGCCTTTACCTATGACAACAGCAAAACCGCTGACAGCACCGGTGCAGTTTCACTTGCAGCGGGGGTTGTAGGACAGGTAAGCGCTGCCGACTATGTCACCGCCACCCTCAAGCTCAGCGGCACACCCAGCAGCACCATGACCGATTTCACCAAGGTCGGTACGATAACAGTTAAAATCACGAAATAAAATCTGTTTGAAAGGATACCATTATGAAAAAAATATGCACCTTTATTCTTACTGCGGTGTTGGTACTCTCTCTTTCTATGCCGGCATTTGCTATGCAAATATTTGTGAAACCAATCGACGCCGGAACTACATATACCATTGAGGTAGAACCAAACGTATCGATAGAAGCTGTTAAGGGAAAGATCGAGGAAAAAACGGGGATTCCGTCTGTTCAGCAAAGATTGGTTTTTGCAGGCAAAGAGCTTGATGACGGCGAAACGCTTTCTGCTTACAATATTCAAAAGGAAAGTACATTGCATCTTACTTTAATTCCAACACTTACCAACAGCCCATCCACAGGAAACGGAACGGGAAAATATAATATTGAGATATCCGGCACCTACACTCCCGGCACGGCGGACGAAATAATCTCTGTAGACGTTGCCTGGGAGGCTATGGACTTCACCTACACAGGCGCATCACAGGGGACATGGAACCCCGTTACCCACGCCTATGAAGGCGCAATAGAGGGCGGCTGGTCAGACAACACACCCGCCATCACCGTCACCAATCATTCCAATGTGGCTGTGAACGCAACGCTTAGCTTTACTGCAAATGTTACCGGCGTAGTCGGTACCTTCACCGAAGCCAGCGGTACCGAAAATGACAACGTTCTTGAGTTTGCCACGGCAGAGGGCACAGCGGTTTCAGATGCTCCTACCGCTTCAGCCAACTTCGGCATCAGCGGTGCGGCAATCGACGCAGACAAAACCCTCGGCACCATCACCGTGACCATTGCAAAGAATGTCATTGACACCTATGAGAAACTGCAGGCGGCAGTCGAAGCCGGCGGCACCGTCAAGCTGGGCGGGAATATCACTTTGGGGAATGATGTAATACTTGCTGTGAGCAGCAGCGTTCCTGTGATCCTTGACCTGAACGGATACACGCTGACTTCCAATAGATATGTGCCAATCCAAGTTCAGCCGGATGTCATCTGCACAATCAAGAACGGTACTGTTACGAGTACCGCCGATAGGATGGAAGCAATAAGTAACTTCGGTACCCTTACTGTTCAAAACTGCACGCTGAATGCCAATGACTCCTATCCTTTGTATAACAACTGCATTACTACCGTGACGGACAGCACGCTGAACGGAAATTACAACGGAAATTCGATTTGCAACCAACAAGCGTACTCCGATACTGTCACACTAACCCTCAGCGGAACGATGTGCATGGCAGGCGGCATTTACAACTCCTATGCCGCTTCTGTCGTTACCATCCTCCCCGGCACATATAACTTTGACCCCACCTCTTATGTAGACGCCGACACCTATACCGTCACCGACAACGGCGGCGACACATGGACGGTTACTGCGAAATAATGTAAGGTGCATAATTCCTTTAAGTTATTGTCAAGGCAGGGTAACCTGCCCTGCCTTGACCTATGCCTAAAGGGTAACGGTAATCATTCGGAAAGGATCAAACGCTTATGAAGAAAATTTGCACCTTTATTCTCACAATGGTGTTGGTGCTCTCTCTTTCTATGACGGCATTTGCTATGGAAATATATGTGAAACCAATCAACACCGGAACTACATATACCATCGAGGTAGAATCAGGCGATTCGATAGAAGCTGTTAAGGGAAAGATAGAGGAAAAAACAGGAATTCCGTCTGTACAGCAAAGCTTGCTTTTTGCAGGCAAAGAGCTTGATGACGGCAGAACGCTTGCTGATTACAATATCCAAAAAGAAAGTACATTGCATCTTTCTTTAATTCCCTCACTTACTGAAAGTCCCTCTGCCGGAAATGGAAAAGGAAAATATAATATTGAGATATCCGGCACCTACACTCCCGGCGCGGCGGCGGACGAAATAATCTCCGCAGATATTGCTTGGGATGCTATGGACTTCACCTACACAGGCGCATCGCAGGGTACTTGGAACCCTGTTACCCATACCTATGACGGCGCAACAGAGGGCAGTTGGTCAGACAACACCCCTGCCATCACCGTCACTAATCACTCCAATGTCGCTATAAACGCTACATTAGACTTTACCCCTGCTGTTGACGGCGTAGTCGGTACCTTCACCGAAGTAAGCGGCACCGAAAACGACAACATTCTGAACCTTGCCACAGCAGAAGGCACAGAGGTTGGAAGTGCTCCCACCGCAACTGCAAACTTCGGCATCAGCGGTGCGGCAATCGACGCAGACAAAACCCTCGGCACCATCACCGTGACCATCGCAAAGGCCGGCTCCGCCGGGGGCGGCGAAACTGCCACCGTCGTGACCACCTTTGCGGAGCTGCAGAATGCAGTCAACAACGGCAACATCGTTTTGGCAAGCGATGTCACCGTTGAAACCCCCTATCTGGCTATAACGAAGGACGTTTCCATCGACTTCGACGGCAACACCCTGAGGGGCTCTATTATAAGCACCGGCAACATCGGCGATTCCCCAAACAATCTCGTGCTGCGCGACACCAATAACAACGGCCGTTACAGCATCTACAGTGAAATCTACGAGATAGAAAACGGCAATGGGCAGGCTGCGGCTATCATAGCGAACCAGACCAACATCACCATCGAGAGCGGCAAGTATACCAACAACAATGCCGTGATCCTCTGCGCCCAGCTTACCTCGGATCCCAACGATGTGGGCGTAATGATCAACGGCGGTACCTTTGACGGTAGGGACGGTGCCAGCGTTATTGTCAACGTCTACGGCAATGTGATCGTCAACGACGGCGAATTCAATGCGTATCATGACGGCGAGCGTTTCGGTGCATGCGTTCATCTCGAACCCGGCATTACCTATATACCCTCCATCACCACCATCAACGGCGGCACCTTTAACGCCGATAAGTCCATCTTCTATGTGAACGTGGATACCAATTACATCCAGAAGATCATCGTCAACGGCGGTACCTTCAACGTGGCTGAGGGCGGTAGCTTGATTGAGGTCTCTTCCGGCAATGCCAGCGATTACCTGACCATCACCGGCGGTACCTTCAATGTGGATCCCACCGCATATGTGGACGCCAACGCCTACACCGTCACAGCCAACGGCGACGGCACATGGACGGTTGCCGAGAAATAATGCAAGGAGCATAATTCCAATGGATTCTTGTCAAGGCAGGGTAACCTGCCCTGCCTTGACCTTTCCTATATGGGCATAGTCAAGCCCTGTGCCTATATAGGAGAGCAATAGAAATGCAAAAAGCGAGGAAAACAGATTGAGTATAAAGGCAAATTCTAAAAAGAATAAAGATTATACCTTGCCTATCCTCTTTGGTGTGTTTGCCGTGCTTCTGATTGTCATGATAACGGCGCTGTGCATTCCGAAAACGCCGGAATTTGTACCGCCCGCCTTTGAAGCCGCCGCCGTCCAAGGTACACCGGAGGTAGAAGAAAGCATGGGCTACACCGAGCTTTACAAGGAGGGTATGGCGTACCGTGTTTCTGTTTGCGGTGTGCCGACCGTTGACGGACAGGATTTGACTGTCTACTTTACCAACACCGAGGGCAATGAAAAATACCTCAAGCTGCGTGTGCTGGATACGGACGGCAACATTTTGGGCGAAACGGGACTACTGAAACCCGGCGAATATGTAAAGACCGTAACGCTGACAAAAACACTTGCCGCAGGCGAGAATATAAAACTGAAAATCATGGGATATGAGCCGGAAACCTATGAAAGCGCAGGCTCGGTATCTTTGAATACCACCGTAGGAAGCGCATCGTAGTAAAAAAACGGTACGGATGCTGACAAGGATCGTTGTCCTGACGGCATCCGTCCCCGTTTTTGCGGCGGAACTCCCTCCACCGGTGAAACTTCTTCCGATCAGGGAGCTTTCCGGCAGACCGGGACATCAGCTGTATTGGGCTTTCGATTTTGACGGCCAGCGGCATCGTATTGTACTGTAAAAGGAAGATAAGAAAATAAGAAGATAGTGTACCGTTACATGAGCGCGCAGGTCAAAAAGATGATCGAGCGACAGAGAGAAAAATACGGCTGGGAGTTCCTGTTCATCGGAGCAAGAGGCAATCGCCGCAAAAGTGGTTTGTGAGATAACAATGCACCAAACACAAACTCAAACACAGATTTGTATTTTTGAGCCTCAAATTTACAGTTTTCTTTTTCAGCATTTTGTGAAAAGCCTTCGAAAACACCCGAAAAGCCATGAAAATCAAGCCTTTTGTGCCGTTTCGTGCAAAATCGTGATTTCGGATAAAAAGCAGAGAGTAGATGCAGCCTACAGAATCCAACCTTTCATCAAAGCGACATTGTGTCGCTTTGATTCAGGAATTATCAACGCCTCAAAATGAGGCGTTGAAGTAACCGCAAGTCCTCATTTTGAGGACTTGCAAACCAACCGGACTTTACGGCCTCATTTTGAGGCCTTGAAACTGCAAATATTGCGATACAGGAGACAAAGAAAAAGTCTCGGGGAGAGTCGAGAATTTCAGTGGGTCGTTTTGATCCACTGATTTTTTGCCTTCCCCCTTTGTCCGAAATCTTTGAAGGACAGATTTCTCCTCCCAGAATTCACAAAGAGTTTCTTGAAGAAAGCCGCAAAATATGATAAAATAGAAGCATCACAGAAGAAGGAGGTGTTATAATGGCGACGAAGAAATATGAAAGCATGCGCATCATGTCCCTTGAAGGCAGCGTGCTGTATAAAAACGAGGGCTTCACTGCCACCAAGGACGGCAAGCCCGATCCCCAAGCCTTCCGAGGCATTCTCGACGAGAGTCTTGATACCTTGAAGCTCGCGGAGGTGTACGATCGGCATGAGGACGAGATCGGATATCCCTATCTCGATGGCAAGAAGCGATTCTGCCGTGCCGTTGTAAACCTCTCCTTCAACAGAGCCGTCAAGGTATTTGAGTCCTATGGTAACCGCTATGTTCTGAACGGATATAGAGTTACCGACGAGGATATGCAGGATCACGTCTGCGTTCGCATCGTCAACGGCATTCCTACGCTGATCGCAATAGACGTATCCTTCCGTGAGAACAGCGGATATGTCCATGTGGAAAAACCGATACCGGATTCTATCCTCGGCAAGTATTTCAAATATGATGCCGATACGCGCTCATATAAGCGAAGCGACAAGACCATCCCCACGGACATCACCTGTCAGGAGATCCGTGAATACCTCTACACACACGGCTTAGACATCGACGGCATTCACTACGTTCGATACAAGCGGAGTGCGGGTGCGAGCCGTGACGGTCGTTGCCTATTTATTGCCGAGCCGCTGTATGCGGATATGATGGCATGGAGTTCCTGCGACCTCTCTGCGGATACCGCATCCGACCAAGCCTCCTGGCAGGCGTATATCGCACTGACACTCAGTAGCATCGAAAGTACGATCAAGCTCCCGAAGAAGTCCATCCTCATCATCCGAGACAGGGTCAGCCGTTTTACCGAGAACGTAGTATGCGTCGAGAAAACCGACGGTCACGACCTCAAAGCAGAGGAAGAAGAAACCGAGATCGAAAACGTCATCTGGGACGGCGAAGCTCTGTTGGATGCAAGCGTGTTCTTTGAGAACGGATACGGCAACCACGGCATGATGCTTCTGCGTAACCGTTTCTTCAAGACCTGCGCCTTCAATACCAACCTGCAGGATTGGTTCTTCGATAACGATATTACGCAGGTAAGCCGGCTTGCGGGCTATACCACGGCGCGCGATATCAAGGACATCAAGCTGGTCATCACCGAGAGCAGTGTGAAGTACTTCAAAT
>ERZ857840.966-NODE-966-length-36243-cov-8.490881_pt1 | contig 36243 bp, 35 predicted proteins | sample MGYA00519760_ERZ857840 | MGnify/ENA primary metagenome ERZ857840 (study PRJEB31778, sample SAMEA3449371) | human gut metagenome | biome: human gut; feature: human-associated habitat; material: faeces | place: United Kingdom | collected 2010/2012 ... | reverse complement strand
ATGATAAAGCATTCATCAATGGTTTGTGTTGCGGTAGTGCAAGTGCCTTCCAAGTAGGTCTTGCGACTAAAGAAGATGTAGAATTAGTGAGAAATAATTTGGAGGAAAAACATGAAGATTAATTTTTTATATGTTAGGCATGGTGAAACAATTTTTAATGTTACAAATAAATCTCAAGGCGCTTGCGATAGTCCATTAACTGAAAATGGTATTAATCAAGCTAAAGAATGCGCCAATAGATTAAGTGCAACATATATTGATAAATGCTATTGTTCTACTTCCGAACGAGCAATGGATACAGCTAATATTGTGTTGGAAAATCGAAATATATCAATTACCTCTTTAAAAGGATTGAAGGAAATGTCATTTGGCTACTTAGAAGGATCTGATTTAACTGTTCCTGATTCTGAAATGGGGAAATGTTGGAATACAAAAGATTTTACTAAATATAATGGAGAAAATAGAGAATTGTTTGAAAATAGGATTAGAGACACATATCAATACATTGTTGATGAATCTAAAGATGGAGAAACAATCTTAATTGTTAGTCATAGAGGATACTTTAATTATATGTTAGAAGCATTGTTTAATATGGATTTAGATGAATTAGAAAGAGAAAATCCAAACTATCTTGAAACTTTAATTCCAAATGCAAGTGTTGCTAAATTCTATTATGAGGATGATAAATATATATTAGAAGAAATGCCGAGATAATAAGAATCATAGAAAGTCATTCTTAGAAGTGACTTTTTTCTGACAAAATAAAAGGACCGGAATGGGCCCGGTCCAGAAATGGGAATGTTGAGAAAGTTAATTGAAAGGGTTAGAGTCTTAACTTAATCAACATAATTACTATAACACGTTTCTATAGGAAAAGAAAGCATATTGTTATCGAATGTACACTTGAAAATAAAAATAAAAAATGTAAGCATTTACAAATTGTGGTATTATAGCTTCGGGAAGAGTAGACAAAAAATTGAAAGATCAAAATTGTGCTTATTGCATGGAATGTGAGTTAGTCGGTGCTTTCGGAATTAAAATTTGTGAACTAGAAAGTTCAAAAGTGTATTTGTTTAAAGAACAGTCTCATCCTGGTCGTGTGATTGTGGCTCATAAGAAGCATGTGAGTGAAATTACAGAGTTGACGGCCCAGGAAAGAGCTGCTTATATGGAGGATATTAATAGGGTAGCTTGTGCTATGCATGAAATCTTCATTTCCATTTAGTTCCTAAATATAAGGATGGATATGAATGGGGCGGTGTATTCGCTATGAATCCAGGCGAAAAAACGTTGTCGGATGAAGAGTATCAGGACATTGTTGAAAAATATCGTGCTGTATTATGTAAATAAAGGAGCAGTCGCTCCTTTTTCTATTGTTCACTATGATTTTTTCTAAATTGAATAGGTGAAATGCCCGTTGCTTTTTTGAAGGCTTGGGCAAAATAGGATTGGCTTGTAAATCCTATGATGATGGATATTTCTGAAATTTGAAGATTGGTTGTAGAAAGTAGAACTTTAGCTTCTTGAATCCGCTTTTGAATCATGTAGTTAATGGGGGAGATGCCCTTATATTGTTTAAAGGCATGTACAATGTGATATTTATTTAAGAAAGTAAGTTCACTTAAAGTGTCTAGTGTGATATCTTCTTTAAAGTGAGCATCAATATATTTTTCAATATAGACACAGTCTTTGTTGGCTTTATTAACGGGTGAAGATTTTAAACTAATGTTGGCCCTACGCATCAGGTTGATCAGTAATACTTCTAGTAAGTTTTGGCATAAGGATTGATATTCAGTATCTCTAGCCTTAACTTCCATTAGAATGGTTTTTAGATAGAATAGTACTTCGTGTTTGTATTCATAATAGTTGGCAATACTGCAACCCTGTTCTTCGTATTCTTCTTTTGAAAAGAAGGTGATGCCTTCAATTCCCATAACAATGTATTCGAAGTTGACATTTTCAATACCACGCTCGGTATGGGATACCAATGGATTGACAATAACGAGGTCGTCTTCTTTTACGGGATAGTTTTTGTTGTCTAAACTTAAAAGTCCATGGCCCTTTGTCACATAGAACATTTCTGTGTATAAATGGGTATGTAGGGTGGAATTCCATTCGTGATCGAACTTGGATTCGGTTATATATAGTAGTTTTGGTCGGGCTTTGTTGAAGTCGACTTGGTCAATTTGAAAGCGTTGTGTACTCATAAAAACACCTCTTTTTGTATTATTATATATTGTTTTCTATTGTTTATCAATTTTGTTGTCAAAATCATTAAATCGCAATATATCTAAAATATAGAGCTATATTTTTATGATAAATCGCTTTCAAATAGACTATACTAGACTTGTCAAAAGAGGTTCATACGAATTTATGAGGAGGTAAAGTATGAAAAAAGTTATAACTGCTGGGTTATCATTTGCGATGGCAGCATCTATGTTAGCAGGATGTTCTAGCAAACCAGCTGAAAATTCTGATTCTGGAGATAAGCGTGTATTAAAATTTGATTCTTTCTCTGGTGGTAATGGTGAAGAAGTATTCACAAAATTGGCTAAGGCTTTTGAAAAGGCAAATCCGGATGTAGATGTTCAATTGCGTTTTGAAAAAGAATTGCCTGATGTATTGAATAAAGAAAATGCGAAGGGTGAATATTCTGATGTTGTTTACTATAACTTAGGTCAGCCTTCTGGATATACTGAAACTCAATTAAATACTCATGAAGTATTGGATATTTCAGATGTAGTTGAAGAAGTTGGTATGGATGAAAACTATGCAAATAGTAGTATCGTACAATATTATGGTGATGGAAAATCTTATTTGATGCCACTTAAGACAACTCCAGCTGGATTCTTCTATAATACTGAATTGGTTGGAGAAGGAAAGAAATATGAACTTCCAACAACTTGGGAAGAATTCTGGGCTTTAGGTGATCAAGCTAAGAAAGATGGTATCGCATTATTTACTTATCCAACAAATGGTTATTTTGACAACACATTAAATGCATTGTTGAAAGAAACTGGTGGAGAAGAATTATTAACGAATGTATTAAATTATGACAAGGATGCTTGGAATACAGATGGTGCTAAACAAGCTATCGATATTTTAACTAAATTAGTAAGTCCTGATTATTTATATTCTGATACAGTCGCAAATGCGAATGCGAAAGATGGTTTCACAATGAACCAACAGGCTGTCATTGATGGAAAAGCATTATTCATGCCTAATGGTGACTGGGTAGTTAATGAAATGGCAGATACAACTCCTGAAGATTATCACTGGGGATTACTTCCATTGCCTGCATTAGAAAAAGATGGTGAACGTTTCGTTGGTTCTATGACTGAACAAGTATGGATTCCTGCTCAAGCTAAAAACGTAGATGATGCGAAAGCATTCTTGAAGTTTATCTATTCTGATGAAGGTGTTAAGATCATGGCTGAAGGTGGAAACATTGTTCCAACTACACATATGTCAGACACAATTGCGGCTATGGAAGATGGATATACAAAAGAATTCTTCTCTGTATATGACACTGCTTCTGCTGCATTAGGTGCATTTGCTCCTTACAACACAGATAACTTACCAGACTTTGACCGTGCTGCGACAGTATTTGGTTCAATTGACTCTTTAGCTACTGGTGAATTAACTGCAAAAGATTACCAAAGCAAATTAGTAGATGCTTGGGCTAAATTATCTAAAAACAAAGCTATAACTGAATAATTAAACTGAAAGCGATGAGCAAATTGTTGCTCGTCGCTTTTTAAGAGATGGGAGGTAAACTCATGAATAAAAAGAAAGCACAAAATCGTTTCGTATTTGCGTGTCTTGCACCAGCCGTTATTCTAGTCGTCATTTTCATGGTGATTCCAACAATTGATGTATTTAAGACAGCATTCTTTAAAAAGAGCAATTTCGTAAGTGATGCCACTTTTGCCGGGTTCTTCAACTTTAAGGTTCTTTTTAACGACATGCGTTTTATTGAGGCTATGCAAAATACAATCTTGTATGTTGTATTGATCACGATCATCACTTTGGTGTTGGCCGTATTGTTTGCGACATTATTAACTCGTGAAGAGTTTGTTGGAAAAAACTTCTTCCGTGTTATTTTCTACATTCCAAACATTTTGAGTATTGTTGTTATTGTAGGTATTTTCTCAGCTATTTATCAACCTACGAATGGTATTTTAAATACGTTCTTTGGTATGATTGGACTTTCGTCTTTACAACAACAATGGATGGGAAATCCAGATGTTATTAACTATTCTATAATTGGTGCCCTTGTATGGCAGGCCATTGGTTATTATATGGTTATGTATATGTCGAGTATGTCGAGTATTCCAGAAAACCTATATGAGGCTGCAAGCCTTGAGGGGGCTAGTAAAGTCAGACAGTTCTTTATGATTACTTTACCTTTGATTTGGGATAACATTCGTACAACTTTAACTTTCTTCGTAATTTCTACAATCAACTTATCATTTATGTTCGTTCAATTGACAAGTGAGGGAAATCTAGGAAGTGAAGTGGCATTGAACTATATGTATAACAATGCGTTCGCTGGTAAATACGGATTTGGTATGGCCGTTGGAGTATGTATCTTCGTATTCTCATTTGCCTTATCAGCCATCATAAATAAGATCACTGAACGTGATGTATTACAGTATTAGGAGGATGAGATATGAAGAAACATAATTTTCCTTTATACAAGATCTTTGTTTATGTGGCACTGATCACATTAGCTATTTCGATTATTGTACCCATCGCATGGGTATTCCTTGCATCTTTAAAATCGCAATTGGAATTGGTGAGTGGAAATCCATTTGATCTTCCAAAACAAATATTGTGGTCAAACTTTGCGGATGCCTTTGTGAAGGCAAGAATGGGTGATTATTTATTAAATACAATCATTGTAACAGCACTATCATTAGTCATTCTATTGGTGGTGGCTCTTCCTGCATCGTATGTTTTGGCACGATTTGACTTTGTGGGAAAGAAATTCTTTAATGGACTTTTCATGGCTGGACTTTTCGTAAATGTGAACTATATTGTTTTGCCAATTTTCTTAATGTTATTTAATGCGGATATTAAGCTTGGAATTGACTTTTTCTTAAATAGTAAGTTCTGGCTTTCTGTCGTGTATGCGGCAACGGCCCTACCTTTCACAATCTATTTGTTGACAGGTTATTTTAAAACGTTGCCTAAGGCGTATGAAGAGGCGGCTCGCATTGATGGTTGTGGCTACTTTAAGACAATGACTAAGATTATGATTCCCATGGCAAGACCAAGTATTATTACGGTTATCCTATTTCAATTCTTGGCTTTCTGGAATGAATATATTATCGCATTTACTTTTATGGATAAAGAAAATGCTACGTTGGCCGTTGGTGTTAAATACTTAATGGCGGATGCGAAGTCACAGGCAAACTTTGGTGTCATGTATGCTGGGTTGGTAATTGTTATGATTCCAACGTTAGTTCTTTATATTTGTGTTCAAAAGAAGATTACACAGGGCATGAGTATTGGTGGAATGAAAGAGTAAGGTGTCTAATATGAGAGATGAAAATAAAGTAATGAACATAATTATGATCGTTTTATTCTTTGTGTTCTTAGGTATGATCATTTGGGCACAGAAGACGGTAAGTGTTCGTAATTTAATGATCGAAATCGTTGGATTGACAGGCTTACTAACATTATTGTTTCTATACAATCGAAAACATAAATAGGAGGAAGAAGTATGGCAGAATTATCATTGCAGCATGTTGATAAAATATATGACAACAATGTTCAGGCTGTATTTGACTTTAATTTAGAAGTGAAAGATAAAGAGTTTATTGTGTTTGTAGGACCAAGTGGATGTGGTAAATCAACAACACTTCGTATGATTGCTGGGTTGGAAGAGATTAGTGCCGGTGATTTCTACATTGATGGAAAAAGAATGAATGATGTGGAACCAAAAGATCGTGATATTGCGATGGTATTCCAGTCTTATGCGTTATACCCTCATATGAGTGTATATGAGAATATGGCCTTTGGTTTGAAATTACGTAAGTATAGTAAGGAAGAAATTGATAAGCGTGTGCATGAAGCTGCTCGTATTTTGGAGATTGAACCTTATTTGGATCGTAAACCAAAAGCTTTATCAGGTGGTCAAAGACAGCGTGTTGCCTTGGGGCGTGCTATCGTTCGTAATGCGAAGGTATTCTTAATGGATGAGCCACTTTCAAACTTGGATGCGAAATTGCGTGTACAAATGCGTTCGGAAATCATTCAGCTTCATGAACGTATTGGAGCTACTACCATTTATGTAACACATGATCAAACCGAAGCCATGACGATGGCCGATCGTATTGTTGTTATGAAAGGTGGTTATATCCAGCAGATTGGTACGCCTAAAGAAATTTACAATAATCCGGCAAATTTATTCGTAGCTGGATTCTTGGGTGCGCCTGCAACGAACTTTGTGAAGGGTACGTATGCAAATGGTTTCTTCCAAGTGGAGGATATGAAGATTGAAATTCCTTTGATGTATAGAGAAAAACTTTCTAGTTACCAAGGAAAAGAAATTATCATGGGTATTCGTCCAGAAGATTTACATGGTGAGGGTATAGTGGCCGATACATATCCGAGTGCTAACTTTGATTTTGAAATTGAAGTGGCTGAACTATTGGGCCATGAATATATTTTGCATGGTACTTTAAATGGACAAAAAATGTGTGCCAAAGTAAATTCTCGTTTGGAACCCGAAGCACATTCAACAATTAAATTAACAATGGATTTATCAAAAATACATTTCTTTGATATGGAAACTGAAAATAGAATTGACTAGTTTAGGAGAAAATAAAATGATTGAAACAGGCAGAGTAACTGTACCGACAGATGTTGATGTAATTGATGCAACAATTGAGATTATTAATCGATGGAAAGCCGATGCCATCCGTGACTGTGACGGAACGGATATGCCAGAAGAATTGCGTAAGATGGATATTAAGCAATATGCGACTTACTATACGACAAGAAAAGATAATGCGTGGGCAAAGGCAAATCCAGATGAAATCCAACAGATGTATTTGATGAGTGATTTTGTGACCGCAAAGTCAACCGAATTAAAAATTCAAATCATGCAGCATTTCTATAAGGATCAATTAAAACCAAACACAAAAGATAATCACAGATGGTGGGAAGTCATTGACCGTACGACGGATGAAGTCATCACAAATTGGGATTATGATGAAGAAACGGGTGAAGTGATTATTCATGATACAATTCCGTATCATGCGTATACTGTCAGCTTCTTGGCATTTGTGATTTGGGATCCTGTGCATATGTATAATGCTCTAACGAACGATTGGCAGGGTGAAGAACATCAAATGACTTTTGATGTTCGACAACCTAAAACACAAAAATATGTATTGGATAAATTTAGAAAATTCTGTGAAGAAAGAGATGATGTAGACGTTGTTCGTTTTACAACGTTCTTCCACCAATTCACTCTTCAATTTGATGAATTTGCACGCGAAAAATTTGTAGATTGGTTTGGATATAGTGCTTCTGTATCTCCATATATTTTGGAACAGTTTGAAAAAGAAGTGGGCTATCCATTTAGAGCTGAATATATTATCAACAAAGGATTTAATAACTCAACTTTCTGTGTTCCAACTAAGGAATATCGTGATTTCATGGATTTCCAACAACGTGAAGTTAGTAAATTAGCGAAGAAATTTGTAGATATTTGTCATGAATATGGAAAAGAAGCCATGATGTTTTTAGGTGATCACTGGATTGGTACAGAGCCATTTGGAAAATATTTTGAATCAATTGGATTGGATGCGGTTGTAGGATCGGTTGGTTCTGGTACAACACTTCGTTTAATTTCAGATATTAAGGGTGTCAAGTATACAGAAGGAAGGTTCTTACCATACTTCTTCCCAGATGTTTTCCATGAAAATGGTGATCCATTAAAAGAAGCTAAGGTCAATTGGGTAACGGCTCGTAGAGCTATTTTACGTAGTCCAGTCGATCGTATTGGTTATGGTGGATATTTAAAATTGGCATTGGATTTCCCTGAATTCATTGACTATATTGAAAAGGTATGTGACGAATTCCGTACGCTATATTCTCATGTGAACCAACAAGTTCCATTAAACTTATTAAAAGTGGGTGTAATTAATAGTTGGGGAGAGCTTCGTCGTTGGGGAACACACTTGGTTCACCATGCCATTTGGTACAAACAAATCTATTCATATACAGGTGTAATGGAGGCGTTGAGTGGTTTCCCATTTGATGTTCATTTCATTAGTTTTGATGATATTCGTAAAGATCCAACAATCTTAGATGATATGGACGTTGTGATGAACATTGGTTCTGCATACACTAGCTTTAGTGGTGGAGCCGAATTTGATGAACCCGTGATTACAGCTCTTCGTCGTTATGTAGACCAGGGTGGTGGATTCATCGGTGTTGGTGAGCCAACAGCTATTAACCGCAACGGTAAATTCTTCACTTTATACGATGTGCTAGGTGTGGATAAAGAATTAGGTTTTACAATGCATACAGACAAATACAATTGGCAAGTACATCCAGACCACTTCATTACAGAACAATTAGAACATGAAGATTGGGGAGAATGTGTAAATGATGTATATGCTCTTCCAAAAACCGAAATCTTGGCTGAAAAAGATCTACATGTTAATTTAGCTGTAAATGAGTATGGAAAAGGTCGCGGTGTGTATATGAATGGTCTTCCATTTAGTTTTGAAAATGTAAGACTATTGTATCGTGCAATCTTCTTTGCGGCACACAAAGAAGAAGAAATGAAACGTTGGTATTCCGACAACTACAATGTGGATATCAACGTATATCCTTCTACAAACAGTTTCTGTGTTGTCAATAATACATATGAACCACAGACAACTACCGTGTATAAGGGTGATGGAACAAGTTTCGAAGTTGAATTGGATGCTTGTGAAATCAAATGGTTTGAAATTTAAGAATCAGTCAATCAAAATCAGAACGAGCCAGCTGGTTTTGAAAAGCTTTGGAGCAGAATATCTGCTCCTTTTGTCATTTGTGACTTGCATCATATAATTTTTGAATGTCACTAGGAAGCTTGTCTGGAAGCATAGCTTGAAGGTATTCTTCTGTACCATCCTCCATAGCTTTTGAGTAGTACCAACATTTAAATTCTAATAAAGATAGTGTTTCTTGAAGGCTTTTGATTTCAGCTTCTACAGCCTCTTTTCGAGCTTTAAACAACTCTTTTCTCTTTTCAAAACTTGCACTTCCTTCAGAAACCCAACTAAAGAATTGATTGATTTCTTTAATGCCAAGACCAGATTTCTTTAAACACTCAATAAGATGTAAAGCTTCAATTTCATGATTGCTGAAATAGCGAATATTGCCTTTGCGAACTAAATGAGGGAAAAATCCTTCTTTATCATAATATCGAAGGGTAGAGATGGGTAAATCAAACATTTCAGATACTTGTCCAATTGTATACATAGTGATTCCTTTCTCGACCTAAAGTCAGCTTTAGGTATTATACTAATATCAGGAGGTAATTGTGTCAATAAGGTTAAGATGACAAAGAGGTGTCATCGATGCACAATTCAGTATTGTATTGGTTGTTGTGTATTAAAGGTGTAGAAATTATCGTGTATGCAAGTGAATATATATTTCGAGATATCTACATGATCGCAAGGGCAGCAGAAGATGAAATAAGCGTATATGCTTGGTAAGAACTTATAATGTTCCGATAAACGGCTTTGGATTATTCCGATAGATGTCTATTGTTCCGATAAAATGATATAATACTTCTAGATTAGGAGTGATGATCCATGTTTATGACTGTAAAACAGGCTTCTGAAAAATGGGGTATTTCAGATCGAAGAATTCGAGTTCTTTGTGCTCAGGGAAAAATTTTAGGTGCTTATCATGAGGGGCGAAGTTGGAAAATTCCTGTGGATGCAAAGAAACCGGTAGATGGTCGTTTAAAGTCAAAAGAGAATCTTTTGCGGCAGATTGATCGAAAAAAGATGGAATTAGATTCTAGAAGACCATTAACAGAAGGTGAAGTTGCTAGGTTGAATGAAGAATTTATTGTGGAGTATACCTACAATTCAAATGCGATTGAAGGAAATACACTGACTTTGCGTGAAACGGATTTAGTTCTTCGTGGTCTCACAATTGATAAAAAGCCTCTAAAAGATCATATGGAAGCTGTTGGACATAAGGAAGCTTTTGATTTTGTAAGAGAACTAGTCAAAAATAATGTTCCCATTAGTGAGAGTGTCATCAAACAAATTCATTATCTTGTTCTTGCGGATAAGAAAGAAGACCGAGGCGTATATCGTAGAATTCCTGTTTATATTATGGGCGCGCAGAATGAGCCAGTACAACCTTATTTGATTGCACCGAAAATGGAACAATTATTAATGGATTTTGCGAATAGTAAGGAGCATATTGTAACGAAATTAGCTCGTTTCCATATTGAGTTTGAATCGATTCATCCTTTTATTGATGGAAATGGTAGAACGGGAAGATTATTAGTGAATTTAGAATTGATGAAGGCTGGTTATCCGCCTATTGATATTAAATTTACGGATCGACTTGCCTATTATAATGCGTTTGATGAATATCATGTAAAACATAATCTTTTTGCAATGGAAAATTTGTTTGCGGGATATATAAATGAAAGATTGGATATGTATTTAAATATGTTGCAAGATTAGAAGGAAAATTAAAATGAAAGCTTATATCAAGGTCAAAAAAGACTATAATTCAGGATTAGCAGTTGGACATAGTCAGAATATGCAAAAAGCCATTTCTGGTTTTAATGAATTGGCATGTGAAGTTGTGCCTTATTTTTCTCTTGATGATGTATATAATCAAATCACAAAAGAAGATATAGTCGTTGATTACATTCAACAATGCGAAAATGTTTTCGCCAAATTTAATGTTTTAAACCCACATGTAGATGATTATCCAGAATGTCTTCGAAAGTTTCTTGGCAGAAAAATATGGAGAGATACCATAAATGCTATTTCTACAGATGAGGGTAAATGGTCTGCAGGTTGGTTTGTTAAGCCTGTAGAAAGTAAGAAATTCACTGGAAAAGTGATTTCAAGTATTAAGGACTTAATTGGATGTGGTGCCTATAATGAAGATTTTGAGGTCTTATGCAGTGAACCCATTGAATTTATGCGTGAATGGCGTTGCTTTGTATACTATGATCAAATTATAGATGTTCGACCATATAAGGGAGATTGGCACTATAATTATGATGCAGAAGTATTGGATGAAATTATGGATCAATTTATCGAATGGGATAAAAGACCAATGGCATGTTCTATTGATATTGGTGTTACCAAAGATGGTAGAACATTATTGATTGAATGTAATGATGCATATTCTTTAGGGGCTTATGGATTAGTAGATTATAAATACGCCAAATTATTATCTGCAAGATGGTCTCAATTGTTAGAAAGAGAAGATGTTTTTGATTATCGTAAATATCAATAAAAGAATTATGAATATTGAATATGCACGATTGGCTAACAAGGCTTCAATTATATGTTGAGCCTTTTAGATGACTTCTGGTATAATACAAATGAGCGATGGCTCTTGAATGGCGAGAAGCTAAATTCAATTTAAACTAAAATGCAGGGTGAGGAGCCCAAAATGAGGATGACTTAGAAATCATCCTCATTTTTTTGATTTAAATACAAATAAGATGTCAAAAGGATTCTTGTATGATTTAAACACAAGAAAAAAATAGGGAACTTATTAAGCACTATGTGTGATAAAAGTTCCCTAAGGAGTGAAATTATGAATGATTTGGTTAAAATACAGGCATTATTAGAAGATAAAGCGGATTGTCAAGCTAGATTGAACTTATTACCTTATGATGGTTCTCCTGAAATAAAAGAACAAAATGGTTCTCGTTATTTATATGTAAGAAAACGAATTGCAGGAAAATTAACGTCAACTTATGTTGATGCCTATTCCGATGAATTGTATCAATTACTGTTAAAAAATGCTAAAGATGCAAGGGTATTACGAAAAAGAATAAGACAGATTGAAAGAGAATTAACATCTCTAGGGTATAAAGATTCTGAATTATCAAGCCGTGTTTTGCAAAATATTGATTTTGCACGTGCTAACATGAAATCTAATATTTATGATCAGGCTGTTTTAGAGGGGGTTGGGACAACTTTTCCACAAACAGAAGAGATTTTAAATAATGGAATTGTAAATGGTGTAAAAGCTTCAGATGTGCAGAAAATCTTAAATTTAAAGCATGCTTGGGAATTTATTTTGTACAAAGATGTGATTCAGAGTACTTCAAATTATTATATGATTAGCCATATCGCAAAACTAGTAAGTGAAGGTTTTTATGTAGATGGTGGAAGAGTTCGTGGAGTTCCTGTCACAATTGGTGGAAGTAGTTATGTTCCACCTATTCCAATTGAAAGTGTTGTAAAAGAATCTATTGATAATATAGTTAATTCAAATAAAGAACCTATTGAAATAGCTATTGATCTATGCATGTATTGTATGAAAACACAAATATTTATTGATGGCAACAAACGTGCATCTGTAATATTCGCAAATCAATATTTAATTGCACACGGTCAAGGATTGCTTGTAATCCCTGAAAAGGAAGTGCCAGATTTTAAGAAATTACTAGTTAAATACTATGAGGGTGAAGATATCAGTGTTATAAATGAATTCTTAAAAGAAAAATGTTGGAAAACTTTTTAAAGCGTAGCTCGCAATAAGAAAATTTTAATGAATACAGTTTAGGGAACATTTGTGCTTAATACAATCATAAAAGTTCCCTGAATTTTTATTATAGATGTTGTGTGAAGCCCAAACTGAGGATGATTTAAACGCATTCTTTTTTATTTCATTGTTTTACTGAAAACATTTACAATTAACAATTGATTTGTTTTTTATATAATCGTATAATTTTAAACAGTTTTTAGGAGTTGAAGAAATGGAAGAACGAAGAGATAAACGGAATATTGTTTATTTTATAATCAGTTATGTCATTAATAATTTGGCGAGTGGAGTTTTGTACGATACGTTTGTGAATTATCTGCAAGAAGCACAAACTTCTATCGCAACATCCTTCTGGGCCTTTTATGGATATGCCACGGCAACATCTGCCGTAGTGTTAGTGCTGAGTATATTATGAAAGATTTGGCAAAGAAAAATGGAGTCGAACTATATGTTTCTAGTGCAGCTACAAGTCGTGAAGAAATTGGTAATGATATCTATCCTCCGGCTAAGCGTAAACTAAAAGAAAAGGGGATTCCATTTTCTAGACATTACGCAAGACAAGCTACAATGAGTGATTATTTGTCGTATGATTATTTAATTTGTATGGATGAAAATAATATGCGTAATCTAAATCGTATGTTCAATAATGATCCTGATCACAAGATTTATAAATTATTATCAAGAGATGTTTCGGATCCTTGGTATAGTAATGATTTTGAAAAAGCTTATAATGATATTAATGAGGGTTGTAAAGCCTGGTTGGAGAAATTATCATGAAACAGAATCTACATACGCACTCCATCTTTTGTGATGGAAAAGATACGATTGAAGAAATGACTTTAGAAGCCATCTCAAAGGGCTTTGACATTCTTGGGTTTTCAGGTCATGGATATTTGGACGTGGATACAAGTTCTATGCGAGATACTTCAGGATATATTTCAGAGGTTGAGAGAATTAAATTGAAATATTCTTCATCTATTCAAATCCATTTAGGCATTGAAGAAGATATGTTAGGAAGAATTGCTGAAAAAGCTCCATTTGAATACGTGATTGGAAGTAAACACTTTTTAGGTGAGACTGCTGTGGATTATTCAAAGCCTGTATTTGATTCTTTATTTGAATCCTATTCTGGTGACTATAAAAAGATGTGTAAAGACTACTATTCAGACTTATCGGATATGTATGATTGTCAAGAAGTGGATATCATTGGACATTTGGATTTGATTACCAAATATAATGAGGACGAGTCTTATTTTCAATTTAATGATAAAGACTATATGAATATTGTTTGCGATTGCATTGACCGATTGTTGATCAACGATAAGATTTTTGAAGTGAATACAGGAGCTATCGCCAGAGGCTATCGTAAAACACCATATCCATCTAAGAATATATTGGAATATTTATACGCAAAGAATGCGCGTATTTGTCTAAACAGTGATTGTCATGATAAGAACTATTTGGATTGTGCTTTTGAATCTAGCTTAGACTTGATTCAATCTTGTGGATTTAAAGAACTACAGATATTAACCAATGATGGTTTTGTACCAGTTAAAATTAAATAGAGTAGACAGTGAAGGTGTTCTTGTGATAATCAATTAGACCTTCACTTTTCATTTTGGAAAGCTCTTTTGATAAGGCACTTCGTTCTACGTTTAAATAGTCAGCCATCTGTTGACGATCAAGCGGAATCTTAAAGGTAGAATTTTGTGTTTCTAGTTTCATAAACGATAAGTATGACAACACTTTATTGCGAATGGTTTTGTTGGAAATATGGAATATGTGTTGTGACAACATCTTGTTTTTATTTGAAAGTATTTGAATCATTTGATTCTTTAATTCTGGGGATTTTTCTAAGGCTTGAACATCTAAAAATTGAATCGTACAATCCTCGATGGCTCTTACATATACATACATAGGTGTTTTGGTTAGGGCATAGCTTTCCGCAAACATTTGATTGGGACCTATACGTGACAATAGGGAAACATTGCCTAAAAAGTCTACAGTTTCTATGACAACACTTCCTTCTTTGACAATGCCAATGGCTTGAGGAATATCTTCTATATGATAAATAATTTCATTTTTCTTGTATTTTTTTAATTGTAAATCCATAAATATCTCCCTTTCGTGGTTTAAACAACATAAATTTAATGTATTATACACTAAAATAAGTTCATAAGAAATGAGGATGATTCTATGTTAAGAAAAATAATTCAAATTGATGAAGATAAATGTACAGGATGCGGTATCTGTGTGGATGCCTGTCATGAAGGAGCCATTGGCTTAGTGAATGGAAAAGCGAAATTAATGCGTGATGATTATTGTGATGGACTAGGGGATTGTTTACCAACATGTCCTACAGGTGCTATTTCATTTATTGAAAAAGATACTCTAGCTTATGATGAAGAGGCTGTAAAAAAGAATATGGAAAAGCGCATGCAAGAATCGGGCACCATGCATTCAGGATGTCCTGGGTCTATGATGCATACACTGAATCCAGTTGTATCAAGTCCATCGATTGATGTATCAAGTCAATTAACATCTTGGCCTGTTCAAATTAAGCTAGCACCTATCAACGCACCATTCTTTCAACATGCTAAGCTTTTAATAGCTGCGGATTGTACAGCCTATGCCTATGCTAATTTCCATCAGGAATTTATGAGAAACAAAGTGACTCTAATTGGATGTCCAAAACTTGATGGTGTGGATTATTCAGAAAAACTTTGTGATATTATTCGTATGAATTCGATTGAAAGTGTAACCATTGTTCGTATGGAAGTACCTTGTTGTGGTGGTCTTGAAAATGCGGTTAAGAAAGCTTTGCAGGAAAGTAAAAAGTTCATTCCTTGGCAAGTCGTCACAATTTCAATTGATGGAAAAATTTTAGATTAAACCTTAAAAAAGTGCAGTTAACGTTACAGATACTGCACTTTTGTCATTTTCTGACACGTTAAACAAAAAAGTATCACCGTAGTGATACTTCAATGATTATTCCTTTGTGATTTCTTTATAGCTAGCTAGACCATAAGCACTATCTGCAAGTGTACCTGCATTGACAATAGCTTGTTCCATTGCTTTTACGGCCATGATTCCAACTAGATCTTGTTCTGCAGGAACTTTATTCGATGTCATCGCAAAAATAGTATCTCCATCACTTGAAGTGTGGACTGGACGGATACATCTTGCATATCCATTATGCGCCATACTCGCAATCTTATTCATTTGTGCTTTATTTAAATCCGCATTTGTGATGATACAACCAATTGTCGTATTCATACCACAAGAATTGATCATCTTTTCAGCTGCCTTTAAGATTTCATCTTCACTAAACAATCTTGTGTTTGTGTTTTTATCGTAGATACCTGCAATTGGTTTGTCTGAATTTGGATAGAAAATATCACCACACGCATTCACAGCTACAATAGCTCCTACTTTTAATGGACCCATTTGTAGGGCTGAAAATCCAAGTCCTGCCTTCATCGCATATTGAGGGCCAAAGAATTTACCAACACTAGCCCCTGTTCCTGCACCTACATTTCCTTGTTTTGGATCATTTTTTTCAGCTTCCATACAAGCATCATAACCCATTTGTTTGTTTGGATACGCTTTAGAATTACCTACACCACAATCAAATAGACAAGCTTCACATACGATTGGAATATAGATATTTTTCATGTCAAAACCAATTTCGTGTTCGCTCAAATATTGCATAACACCACTACTTGATTCTAAACCAAAAGCACTACCACCTGATAATGTAACCGCATGAATCTTTTGAACCATGTTCTTTGGATTTAATAAATCTGTTTCACGAGTGGCTGGACCACCACCACGTACATCTACACCAGCTGTGGCTCCTTCTTTACATAAGATGACTGTACAGCCAGTCGCATTTTCTATATCTTGTGCACTACCAATTTGAAATCCTTCGATCTCATTGATTTGAATTGTCTTCATTTTTTGATCTCCTTTAATTCATATAAATCATTTCTACGTACCTTCCAATAAGGCATCCTTTTTCTTACTTTTTCAATGTCGTTTAAATCGATATCTACAACTTTGTATGCTTCTTCTTCACCCAACTCCACTACAACATTGCCAAAACCATCCACAAGAATAGAGTGGCCTCCTGAAGTATAGTTTTTATACGTGTACTTAGCTGGGGCAACCCCACACAAAAAGACTTCATTTTCTAAGGCGCGTGTTTGAGTAAATAGCTTCCAATGTTTCTTTGTAGCCTGCTCATTAAAGGCAGCCGGACAAAATAGAATTTGTGCTCCATTTTGAGCTAGAATCCTAGACACTTCTGGAAAGCGAATGTCGTAACATAATAAAATGCCACATCTTCCCCATGGCGTATCAAAACATTGTAGGTGATTTCCTGGTACAAACACTTCATTTTCGCAATAATCCTGTCGATTATGAAATTCAAAAAGATGTGTTTTATCATACGAACAAACAATGTCGCCATCACAATTTAATATGTAACAGCGATTGTATTTGTCAGCACAAATGGAACCAGCCACAATCCATATCCTATGCGATTTAGCTAGTTTTTTTAAAGCCATCAAACTTTCATCATGACGCAAATACGCTGTTTTAAGTGCATCATTATGATAGGGACAATTCCACATTTCACAAAGAACTAAAATATCACAGTCTGGAATATTTTTTAGTTTAGCTATATTTTGTTGGTTATCCATTGAAACAGACATTTGGTACATACAGATCTTCATATAGATTATGATAGGCGAAAAGTGACTACTTTTCAAGGTGTGCAAAGACTAACATGTGTTTATTTACTACTGGTTTGAAATCGTTTACAATGATTTTAGGAGGTTTGTATCATGTATAAAATTATAGAAGTAAAACAAAGTGTATTTGAAGATAATAATAAAGATGCGAACAAATTAAGAGAAGAATGTAAAGATAAAGGTGTGTTCTTATTGAATGTTATGTCAAGTCCTGGAGCAGGGAAGACAACAACTCTATCTAGAACGTTAGAAAGACTAAAAGATACAATGAGAATTGGTATTATGGAAGCGGATATTGATAGTGATGTAGATGCCAAAACCATCAGTGAATATGGCATACGCACGATTCAACTACATACAGGTGGTATGTGTCATTTAGACGCAGATATGACTCGTCAAGGATTGCATGAAATGGGTATGGAAGATTTAGATTTGGCTGTACTTGAAAATGTAGGAAATTTAGTATGTCCTGCTGAATTTGATACGGGATCCACTAAAAATATGGCTATCTTAAGTGTTCCAGAAGGAGATGACAAACCTTTAAAATATCCATTGATGTTTCAAGTGTGTGATGTGGTTTTAATTAATAAAGTGGATGTATTGCCATACTTTGATTTTGATGTAGAAAAATGTAAAGAGAATATTTTGTATCGTAATCCAAATGCGAAAATTTTTGAGGTGTGCGCAAAAACGGGTGAGGGAATTGATGACTGGTGTAAGTGGCTTGAAAATGAAGTAAAGGCCTGGAAGGAATAATATGACATATCGAGATAATATTGATAAACTGGCAAGGCGTATCACGGATCGTATTCCAGCTAAAGTAAAAAAATTATCCCAAACAGACCCTGAATATGAGTGTTTAAATGAAATCTTAAATGATGAACAATGCGATTTATGTTTGTGTTTTGAAGTGCGTAAACCACTTTCTTTTGAAGAAGTAGTGAAAAGAAGTGGATGGCCAGCAGGAAGAGTAAATCGTGTATTAAATGAAGTATGCGACATTGGAATGATTGAATACAACTGGGAAAATGAGGATCATCATAAACAGTTTGTGCTTCCTCAATTTGTTCCTGGAGCAGCTGAATTTATGGTTATGAATAAAGATCTTGTGGAAGAACATCCAATTGTTGCGGATTTCTTTGAAAAGATGACGCGATTACCACTTGAAAAGGTAACGCCAATGGTTCCACCTGGAGGAGCGGGTATTGGTATGCATGTTATTCCTGTGGAAAAGGCGATTCATGCAAATCAGCAAGCGGTAAGTGTAGAAAAGATTTCGCATTGGTTGAATAAATACGATAAATACGCACTTTCTCCATGTTCATGTAGAAGACAACAACGTGTTAGAGGTGAAGGAACTGGTGATGTTGAAGCGGATGTTTGTATTGCGGTAGGTGATATGGCAGATTATGTTGTACAGACAAACAAGGGTGGACATTATTGTACGTATGAAGAGGTTATTGAGACTTTAGAACGTTGCGAAAGAAAAGGTTATGTTCATCAGATTACCAATATTGATGGAGAAGATAAGATTTTTGCGATATGTAACTGTGCACATGGCGTATGTAATGCATTAAGAACGAGTCAATTGTTTAATACCCCAAATATGTCGGCAAGTGCTTATAGGGCTCATGTGGATAGTGAAAAGTGTGTTGCGTGTGGAAAGTGTGTGGAAATTTGTCCTGTAGGAGCGGCAAAATTGGGTCAAAAACTTTGTACAAAAGCTGGACCTGTATCGTATCCTAAACAGGAACTTCCTGATGATGTAAAGTGGGGCCCTGAAAAGTGGAACTGGAATTTTAGAGATACAGCTAAAGTCAACTGTTATGAAACTGGAACATCACCTTGTAAGAGTGCATGCCCTGCACATTTACCGGTTCAAGGCTATATTAAGATGGCGAAAGAAGGTCGCTATTTGGATGCATTAAAGTTAATTAAAGACTTTAATCCATTTCCAGCCGTATGTGGAGCTATTTGTAATAGAAGGTGTGAACAACAGTGTACGCGTGGATTGATTGATGAGCCTTTGGCTATTGATGAAATCAAGAAGTTTATTGCCGAACAAGAACTTTATGAAGATAAGCGTTATATTCCTTTATGTGAAAATGTCGAAGGAAAATTTTTCACAAATAAGATGGCCATTATTGGTGCAGGTCCTGCTGGTATGAGTGCCGCTTATTATTTAAGAATAATGGGCTATCCTGTCACAATATTCGAAAAGGAAGAAAAACCAGGCGGTATGTTGGCATATGGTATTCCTTCTTTTAGATTAGAGAAGTCTGTGATTGAAGCTGAAATTGAAGTGTTAAAAGCTATGGGTATTGAGTTCAAGTGTGGCATAGAAGTAGGTAAAGACATTTCGTTGGATGATTTAAGAAATGAGGGATATGAAGCATTCTATGTGGCTATTGGTGCTCAAGGATCAAGAAAATTAAATATTCCAGGAGAAGATAATGCGATGGTTGAATCTGGAATTGATTTCTTGCGAAAAGTGAATAAAGTAGAAGATCCTAATCTAATTTCTGGCGATGTGGTTGTCGTTGGTGGTGGAAATGTTGCGATAGATGTAGCTCGTGCCGCTTTAAGAAGTGGGGCTGAAAAGGTACATTTATATTCTTTGGAACAAGAAGCTGAAATGCCGGCAAGTTTTGAGGAAGTACAAGAGGCAAAAGAAGAGGGAATTCTTCTTCATTGTGGATGGGGTCCAAAGGAAATCTTAGAAGATTCAATTGTATTTAAACAATGTGTAAGTGTAAAGGATAAAACAGGAAGATTTAATCCAAGCTATGATGAAAGTGTTTTGGAAACTATACAATGTAGTCATGTATTACTTTCAATTGGACAAAGTATTATTCCAATTCAAGGATTGGATGTAGAAGTAAATACAAATGGAACAATCAAAGCAGATGGTACAACACTACAAACATCTGTTGAAGATGTATTTGTTGGCGGTGATGTGTATACAGGTCCAAAATTTGCGATTGATGCGATTAGTCATGGTAAAGAAGCAGCTGAATCTATGCATCGTTTTGTTCATAAGGGGCATTCTCTAACAATTGGAAGAGACTTACATTTATTTAATGAATTTGATAAGAATAACGCATTAATTGATATTGATTTTGATCATGCCAAACGACAGATACCTGGTATTAAAAAGGGGTTTGGTGAAAAATCCTTTAGAGATTTACGTTCAACATTTACAGAAGAACAAGTTAAGATTGAAGCCAATCGATGTCTTGGATGTGGTGCAAGTATTGTGGATACCAATAAGTGCATTGGTTGTGGTTTGTGTACGACAAAATGCGAATTTGATGCGATCCACTTAACGCGTGATATCAAAGATGGCGCAAGAATGGTTAAGGCGGAAGATAAGATGAAAGCTATCTTGCCGTATGCAGCTAAACGCCAAATCAAGATTATTCACAATAAGAAGAAATAGTATGCATGAATTAGGAATTGTTGTACATATTTCAAAAACATTGGAAGAACTTGCACAAGAAAATAATATTACAGATATTCGTAGAGTGACTTTGCAGATAGGAAAAGTAAGCGGAATTGTTCCTGAGTATTTAGTGGATTGTTGGAAATATTATAAGAAAAAAGTTCCTTTAATTGAAAACTCAACACTAGAATATGAATGGATTGAAGCCATTACGATTTGCGATGAATGTGAAAAAACATATGATACGATTCAATATGGAAGAGAGTGTCCATATTGTAAGAGTGAACATACAGTTCTTTTTCAAGGTAATGAGTGTCTCATTAAGGAGATTGAAGCCGAATAAGCGTCGAAAGGCGCTTTTTTTAGAAAAAGTTTTTTTTTGCGTATATGAGTATGTAGGAAATGCCTACTAGAATTGAGGTGCTCATGCATAGTGCAAATTTATTAAATGATTTCGCCTTCAAGTATGTTTTTGGCGAAGATTGTAAAGAGGCTAATGATGCCTTAAAATCATTACTTACGGTATTTTTAGAAAGGAAAGTCCATCATGTGGATGTTAAAAATTCAGATATGGTAAAAGACTATAGTAAAATGAAGAATTCAAGGTTGAATTAGATAATCAAACGACGGTGGATTTAGAAATGCAGTTAAGACAAACTCAAGATCATCTGCCGATTCGCTTTAGTTATTATTTGGCTAGACTTCATAGTTCTCAAGAATTGGAAGGAAAATATTATGGAGAGTTAAAGGAAACAATTGTCTTAGTGTTCTTTAATGTGAATTTAATTGATAATAATAGAATGTGTAACACATTCACATTGAAAAATGAGGATGGCTTATCTTTTGTGAAAGAAACAGAAGATCGTATGAAGATACGAACGGTTGAAATGGCAAAGTTGGATGTAAACAAGCCGCTTAAAGAAATGAATGAACAGGAAAAGATGATTTATTACTTTTTGAATTGCCACAAGGGAATGGATGATAGTAAAATTAAGGTCATGATAGAAAGTGATGGGGTGATTCAAATGTTAGAGAAGCGTGTAGAAACCATATCTGATGATGGTTGGAAAAAAATAATAGAAGATTTTAGAAAACTACATGAAAATGAAGAGCGAATGGAACGACAACTTGAAGAGGCTCATAAAGCACAAGAAGAAGCCAAAAAGGCATTACAAGAAGCGAATAAATTAAGCCAAGAAGCTGATAAGAAAGTAGAAGAAGCAAATAAACAAGTGAAACAAATGGTTCGTAAGATGTATGAAGATGGTTTTAGTCTTGACCAAATTTCTGAATATTGTTCACTAAATGTGGATGAAATTCAGGTGTTGATAAAATCATAAATTTTCTGTTGCATTTAAAAAAATGTTTGTTTATAATAAAGCCATCCTTTGTAAAGGCAATGAAAAGAAGAAGTAGTCGTGGATGCTGCTGATAGTGAGTTCCTGATGGTGGAAATGGAACAGTAAGCACAGGGTGAACGTGTCTTAGAGCTAAGCTTTCGAAGATTGAGGAAGCTTCGGATACTCCCGTTATGAGTTAAGGGCTTGTACATTAGTGCAGGAAATAAGGTGGTACCGCGATTTTATAGTCGTCCTTGTATATTCAAGGACGGCTTTTTTTTATTAGAAGGGAATGGTAGATATGAAAAAAGGATTTAAATTAATTTCGGCATTTTTAGTAAGTTTTATGATCATGATGTCTAGTGTTATGCCTGCATTTGCCGATGAAACAGATACATCAACAACAGGCGATTTATTAGACAAGATTCAAGAAAGAGGAGAATTGATTGTAGGTACATCTCCTGATTTTCCACCTAATGAATTTATTGACTCAACAAAAACAGGACAAGCGCAATATGTAGGTTCTGATATTGAATTAGCAAAATATATTGCGAAAAAGATGGGTGTTAAATTAACAATCAAAGCCGCAAGTTTTGATACAGTTTTGGCAAATCTTCAAACTGAAGAAATTGATTTAGCAATTACTGGATTGGCTTATACACCAGCACGTGCGCAACAGATGGAAATGTCTATTGGATACAATATGACAGAGGATACTGGTGGGCAGGCTGTTATTATCGCAAAAAAAGATGCAGATAAATATAAGAAGTTAACTGATCTAACTGGCTTAAAGGTGGCTGCTCAACAAGGATCAATCCAGCAGCAATATACAGAAGATCAAATTCCGGACGCAAAACTACAATCCATTTCAAGTATTGATGATGGTGTTGCCCTATTAAAGAATGGTACGGTACAAGCTGTTGCATGCTCTGAAGGTACAGCTGATGAATATATTGAAAAGAACTCTGAACTTGCGAAGTTAGATGAATTATTCAATATTGATCAAGATTATGCAGGTAATCGTGTAGGTGCTCCTTTAGGTGAAAAGAGATTGATGAAAGAAGTCAATAAAATTTTAAAGGAAGTCAATAAAAAAGGTTTATATGAAGAGTGGTATAAAGCGGCTAAGAAACAGAGTAGTGAACAATTTACTTTAACAGCGACTGGATTCTTTGGAACATGTGTTCAAATTGTTCAATATTGCTGGCCACAATTATTAAAAGGTTTAGGAATCACTTTAGGACTTGCTGCTATTACTGTTATTTTTGGTACAATTATTGGTGGATTATTTGCCCTAGTAAAACTATCAAAGAATAAAATCGTACAAGCGATTGCGGGTGTATATGTAGAATTGATTCGTGGAACACCACTATTACTACAATTATGGTTGTTCATCAATATTTTCTCTTATTTGACAAATGGAAATATGCCAATGATCGTTAGTGTGATTATTGCCCTTGTCATTAATTCAAGTGCATATGTGGCTGAAATTATTCGTTCAGGTATTCAATCTGTGGATAAAGGGCAAAGAGAAGCGGCTAAATCACTTGGTATGTCAAATGTACATATGATGACTAAAATCATTATTCCTCAAGCTATCAAGAATATCTTGCCTGCCTTAGGTAATGAATTCGTTATGATGATCAAGGAAACATCTTTGGCAAGTACATTCTATATTGGAGAATTAATGACTGTTAACAGTGTTATTAAATCGGCTACTTATAAATCCATTGAACCATTAGTAATTGTTGGTTTGATCTACTTTATTGTTACATATTCATTATCAAAATTAATTAAATACATGGAAGGGAAGTTGAGTGTCAGTGACTAAGGAACTAATTGTTGTAAAAGACTTACATAAAAATTTTGGAGATCTTGAAGTATTAAAAGGAATTGATCAAACAATCCATCAAGGAGAAGTTGTTAGTATTATTGGACCTAGTGGTTCAGGAAAATCTACTTTCTTACGTTGTCTTAACTTATTAGAAAAACCATCTAGTGGACAAATTATTTTCGAAGGTATAGATATTGCAGCTGAAAATGTTGATATTGATACACATCGTAAAAAGATTGGAATGATCTTCCAACACTTTAATGTATTTCCACATTTAACAGTTTTAGAAAATATTACCATCACACCAATTCTAGAACTTAAAACACCAAAGGCCCAAGCTGAAAAAGAAGCAATTGAATTGCTTAAAAAAGTAGGCTTGGAAGATAAGAAGGATGAATATCCAAGAAAATTATCTGGTGGACAAAAACAGCGTCTAGCTATTGTTCGTGCTCTAGCTATGCATCCAGATGTAATTTTATGTGACGAACCAACAAGTGCATTAGATCCAGAAATGGTAAAAGGTGTACTAGAAGTCATTAAAGAATTGGCGGATCAAGGAATGACAATTGTGATCGTAACACACGAAATGGGATTTGCTCGTGAAACAAGTGATCGCGTATTATTTATGGATGAAGGTATTATTCAAGAACAAGGAACTCCAGAAGATATCTTTGAACATCCACAAAATCCAAGAACTATCAAATTTTTATCGCAAGTACTATAAGCTTGGGCACATGCTCAAGCTTTTCTGTACGACAGGCAGTCGTGCTTATAGTTGATAATCAATTACCGATTATCAACTGTTTTATTTTAGAGACAATAAAGTACAAGATACTCGTAACACTATACAAAAGTCATTGAAGTAAAACAGTCCCAACAAGGTTGAAATATTTTGTCTACTAAGGATATAGCCAAGTAGTAAGCCATACTCAATGCATCCTCGTGAGGGAGTGTGTGAAGGGAGTTAAAGCGAGAACTCAGGCACCAATCTATCAATGCACATGTGGCGTTCAGTATTGATGATGCTGCGGAAAAAAGCAGAAATCCTATGAATAGATACCAATGACTATATCGATATCTGTTAATACTGGATGTGAAAGCAGGAAGCATGAGTTCAAGGGAAGGCACAGATGATCCTGTGAGGTCTCCATATTTAATGGACTACCATCTATAAGCGTAGCGAAGTGACGGATAGTGTACGGAGAAGTCAGAGTTACTAATAGTAGCGAAGAAGTTATAGAAATATAATGGAGCGAAGTGGTAACACCTTGTGAGCTTTGAGTAGATGTAGTTGTGTAAGTGCAAATTTTAAGAATATTCGTATTAACCTTAAAAGATATTACATGACAGTGGAAAGGAGATAAGAAAAGACATTATGAATGAACCATTAAAATTCAAATTATTTAGTGTGTATGGAAAAATACTACACAAAGATGTTCTTACAGAAGCTTTTCGTAAAGTGAAGAAGAACAAGGGATGTGCCGGTATTGATAAAGTCAGTATCAAAGTGTTTGAGGAAAATTTAGATGAAAACATAGAGTTGATTTTGAATGAACTTCGAACAAAGACGTACAAGCCTTCTCCAGTAAGACGAAAGTATATACCGAAGAAAAATGGAAAGTTAAGACCTTTAGGAATACCAACTATTAAAGACAGGGTCGTGCAACAAGCACTGGTCACTAAACTTGAGCCCTTCTTTGAAGAAAACGTATTTCACGACAATTCCTGTGGATTCAGACCTAACAGAGATGTTAAGTTAGCCATCAAGAAAATTGTGTCTAGATTAGAAAGTGGATATCTATATATCTATGATTTTGATATAAAAGGTTACTTCGACAATATACCTCACAAGAAACTTATGAAAGTTATCAACAAGTATGTGTCAGATGGAACAGTACTAGACATGATTTGGAAAACACTTAAAGCAGGGTACATGGAAGATGAAATACGATATGAAAACGCAAGTGGTACACAACAAGGTGGAGTTATTTCTCCACTATTGGCGAACATCTATTTGAATGAACTTGACTGGGAACTAACAAAAGCAAATCTTGAATTCGTGAGGTATGCTGACGATTCGATAGTCATGTGTCAAACAAAGGAAGATTTGGAAAAAGCCAAAGTCATAGTTCATGAAACGTTACAACGTCTAGGCCTTGAATTGGCAGAAGATAAAAGTGATGATATTGATTTTCACGAGAAAGACTTTGATTTCCTAGGTTTTACGTTCAACCATTTAAAAATGTCTAAAAATAGACATGTCTATTACACGTTTGGACCATCCGTAAAATCGTTAAAGAAGTTTAAGAGTGATATTAAATCTGTCACCAAGAAGAGTTGTACATACTCCTTTGAGAAGTGGACAGAGATTTTAAACCCAGTCATAAGAGGTAAGTTTAATTACTTCCTTATTCCTTTTCAAGTTTCACGAGAAATCAGACTGTTACTTAACGAACGCGGGCGAGTTATGCATGGCATACCTGCTCTTGATATAACCAAATTAGATGGTTATGTGCGTCAAAGACTACGAGTAAGTTTCTCATGCCGCGGAAAGAAACATGGTGGACAAGCACAAGGTAAATTATTAACTGTCAAATATGATAACAAGTTTTTCATAAAATGTATGGGTCTAGTTACAGGTGCGTATATGAAGGCTCAAATAGTTTTCCCTGGAATTAACATTGATGATTTTATTTTATTGATGGATTCCAATAAAAAGAAAAGTACCTCTTCTCAGAGTAAAAAGAGGTTCTTTCAGTATGCATACACTAAATAAGTCGAATCACAACATTTAAGTCTTTTCTAAAATGTAACTCACATTGGTAAGCCGTATGCCTTAATAGGGCACGTATGGTTTGATAAGGGGTGGCAGAATTTAAATTCTGCCGCCTACTTTCTTATGGTATAATTTAATAAATTGGAGGAAATTGATATGAATTCAGAATGGTCATTAGACATATTGTACAAGGGATTTGATGATCCTAAATTTAGTGAAGATCTAACATCTTTTGAAAAGAAGGCAAAAGAATTGGATGAACTTTCAAAGACTTTAAGTCATGAAAATGAAAAGAAAGATCTTCTTCAAATTGTTAAAGTATTAGAAGAGTTTGAATTATTAGAAAAACATTTGAGTTGCTTTGGATCTTTGAGTCAATCCACAAATACGGCGAATGCGAAAGCGGCAGCAGCCATTGATAAAGTAGCTACTATCGCAAGTACAGCCAGTAAGGCTATGGCAGTATTCTCTCGCTATATTGCGGATATGAAGGATTTAAACAGCTATTTAGATTGTCCAGAACTTTGTGAATACAAATATTTTTTAAATGATATTCACGAAAGCGGAAAATATTTGTTAAGTGAAGACGTAGAAGAGGCACTTGCCAAAATGAATATTTCTGCAGGTTCTGCTTGGGAGAAGCAACAAAGTCTACTCACAAGTTCATTGGAAGTAGAATATGATGGTAAAAAGTTACCTTTGGCATCGGTTCGTAATCTAGCGTATGATGTAGATAAAGAAGTTCGTAAAGCTGCCTATGAAGCTGAACTTAAAAGTTATGCACCTATTGCGGATGCAGTAAGTTTTTCTTTAAACAACATTAAACTACAAGTGATTACCGAAGCTAAAATGCGTGGCTATACAAGTCCAATGGATATGACGCTACACCAGTCTCATGTATCCCAAAAAACATTAGATGCACTTCTTAGTGCAATGCAGAAATACTTGCCAGTATTCCATAAGTATTTGAAAAGAAAAGCTGAAATGTTAGGGTATGAAAATGGCCTTCCATGGTATGAATTATTTGCGCCAATTGGAAAATCAGCTACGACAAGTTTTACTCCAGAAACTACAAAAGAATATTTGGTTAATCATTTTAGACCATTTTCTGATGACTTGGCCGATATGATGGAAGAAGCTTTTGACAATAACTGGATTGATTTTTATCCACATAAAGGAAAAGTTGGTGGAGCTTTCTGCTGCAATATGCCGTTTGTGAAACAATCACGCGTATTAACTAATTTTGATGGAGGACTTGGTGACGTAGTTACTTTGGCTCATGAACTTGGACATGCATATCATGGATTAAACATTGAAAGTCATAGACCATTAAATTGGGAGTATTCTATGCCAGTTGCAGAAACGGCAAGCACATTCAATGAAAATATCATTATGAATGCAGTGATTGATGAAACAGAGGATAAAGAAGTTAAACTAGGTTTGATTGAAAATCAGCTTCAAGACTTATGTCAGATCATCTGTGATATTTATTCTCGTTACTTATTTGAAAAAGCCGTATTTGACAGAAGAAGTGATGAGTTCTTATTCAAGGATCAGTTGAATGAAATTATGTTGGACGCACAAAAACAAGCTTATGGCGATGGACTTGATCCAAATTGTTTACATCCATATATGTGGGTTTGTAAATCACACTACTATTCTTCAGATCTAAGTTATTATAACTGGCCATATGCTTTTGGTGGATTGTTTGCGCGAGGCTTAGTTGTGAAATATCAAGAGATGGGTAAAGAAAAATTCGTTCCTAAATACAAAGAGATGTTACACACAACAACGGTTGCATCGGTAGAAGATACAGCTAAAGTATTGGGTGTTGATTTAACGGATGAAGCTTTCTGGATTTCTGCATTAGAAACCGCAAAATCAAGAATTGAAGAATTTATCGAATTGTCGAAATAATTACTTGGAAACAAGCAATTATTTCTGCAAAAGTTTACAAATGATGATATAATCTATTGCGTTCGAATTTTTTCAAGGAGAGATTTAATGAGTACAGAAATGTTGATGAAAAATAGAGAACGTTTTATTAAAAACGTAAACAGTAATGAGAATGGTGCAGCCGCCCTTTCTTTAAGATTATTTTGTTACGCTAGATTTATGGCAGTAAAAAACCCGTATGCAGAAACGCATGACTGGGTATATGAAAACGAATTGACAAGTGTCCAAGCTAATCAATATGTATTCCGCTTACTGGATGGAAGTACAGAAAGACCATCTATGGATATGTTGATTCGTAAATTAAAAAGTGTTCGTTTGGTTCGTGATAGTGAAATGAATGGTAGAAAAATTTATGTTATCAAGTTCACGGATATCGAAATGGAAGAATTGATGAACAAGAGCATTATTGATAAGCCAAGCGAAAAGTTATTAAAAGAAAAGAAGTCTTCTGTAAAGAAAGAAAGAGAAGAAGTAGTAAATTCATCTTGGAAGGACATCTTTTTGAAAAATAGTAAAGGTGAGAACTTACAGATGTTACGTTTCTGGTTCTATATTCAATATAATGCTGAAAAGAATGGCAAGAAATATGTTTCTAGAAGCCTAGCGTTAAGTGAAAGTGCAATTGAATATGTGTATAGGGGTATCCCTAAAAGAATGGAAGTTTTGCAGGATTTATTTGCACAAATGAAACAGATGAAGCTGGTTAAAGAAGATGTAGTTAAAAACGAAATAGTAGTTCGTCCAGCTAAACTAGAAGGCTTAGAAATCAAAAATTATATTAAGGATAAGCCTGTTGATTTAATGAGCTTTAATTACACGAATGTATAAGAAAACGACGAGATTTAGTTCTCGTCATTTTTATATATTTTATAATTGTTTTTGCCTGTTCGTTTTGTTTGATACAAGGCTTGATCGGCATGGTGATACAGTTTCATAAAGGTTGTTCCATTAGGGGCAAAGGCAATTCCAATGCTGATTGATAATTTGAAATCTTTTAATTCTTCAATCTTTAATTCATTGACTTTTTGAAGTAGAGACTGAATTCTAGATTCAGCAATATTTTCATCTTGAATTAGAATAATAAATTCATCTCCTCCAATTCTTCCAACAATATCACTCTGTCTAAAATGATTCTTAAAGAGTAAGTCCAAGTTTTCTAAGACTTTATCACCTATCGCATGACCATAATTATCATTAACGGATTTAAGGGCATCTACATCAAGCATCAAGAAACAACAATGTTCTTTATTATTTAGTTTTTGATCAATGAGTTTTTGCGTTGTTTCCTTATTGAAAATGGAAGTTAATGGATCAATTTCAGATAAATGAATCAAATACTTATTTTCTCTTGAACTTGAATGAGCTAAATACACTATAAGACTCAATACGATCAAGCCTAAAAATGTTGCCAATAAAGTTTCATAGTGAATAATAAATGTATATGATTCTTGAGCTGCATGAACCGGTACGATATAGCCGACCATCTAATCATTGATTTTTAGCGGGGAATAAGCTAAATATAAAGATTCTTTCTTTTTTGTTTGAGTTAAGATAAGATCTGATTTTTGTTTCTTAAAGTCGGTTTTGATTTTCTTTTGATTACAGACATTAAATAAATTATCGACTATATTTAGCTTATGCTTTTTTTCATACTGTTTATCTTTAGTGATTAGATTTCCATCTTGATCGACAATAAAACTTTTTCCTTGTTCCTCAAACAGATCATCAAACAACATATTGCTAGTTTTATGACATTGTAAGAACCGCCTACTACACCAATGACTTGTCTAACTCTAAAGATGGGCACGCATAAAATAACACGTGTTTTTTGATCAACACTACTTTCTAATGGATCTGAAAGAGATTGATTGCCTTGCATAGATTCTTTAAAATATCGACGATGAGCTACATTTTTTATGACTTCATTATCATACAAAGCATTTCCATTTGGATCGATGATTGCTGTTCGATTTAAATCTGTATTATTCATAAAGTCTTGAATTAAAGAAACATTATCCTCTGAAAATAAATCTTGAGATTTAGATAGTTCTTGTGTAAGTACATTTAAATAGGAATAGTTGATATTTAATATTGTATTTAAATGCTCACTTCGCCTTACAACATGATAATCGGAGTTTTTCTAGAATTATTTTCAACCGTAATTGAAATGCCGTTAAAGAAGATCACGATTCCCATAATCAAAGTCAAAATGAAAGTGATAATTGCGACAATATAGTTCGTAATGAATTTTTTTCTTGGAAAATAAGGATCTTTCATATGGGAACTTCTTCTTCTAATTATATCAAGAATTATTTTAAAAGAGTATTAAATTATATACAACTAACTATTCTTTGTGAAATCTATCACATTTTCGTGTATTATATAAGGTATAAAGAAAATTGCTCCCAACATTAAGAGAATTCTGCGTGAAAGGTGCTTATAAGAAATTTGTAAGTAGAACTATGGCTATGCTCTTTTTGTGTGTGGAGTATGGCTTTTTTTCTTTAAGAAGGAGATGAATATGGAAACACGTGTTGCTGTGATGGGAATTATTGTAGAAGATACAAATGCAGTGAATCTATTGAATGAAATTCTTCATGAATATAGTGAATATATTATTGGAAGAATGGGAATACCTTACAAACAAAAACATATAAGCGTAATTTCAATTGCGTTAGATGCCCCACAAAATACAATTGCTGCTTTGGCAGGTAAATTAGGAAATATACAAGGAATTAGTGTGAAAACAGCCTATTCCAATGTGATTAGCCATGATTGAAGCATATCGATTGATTGATAAACTTGAAAGAGAACACTCTTTAAGTTTATTAGAATATAAAACTTTAATTGAAGCTGAAAATGATGCTTTACGCCTATATGCTGCTAATAAAGCGAAAGAACAAGCTACGTTAATATATGGGAATTCAGTTTATGTACGTGGACTTATTGAAGTGGGAAATTATTGTCGCAACGATTGCTTCTATTGTGGGATTCGCAAGTCCAATTTAAATTGTGATCGCTATATATTAGTCGAAGAAGATATTCTGCATTGCTGCAAAGAAGGTTATGAACTTGGTTTTCGCACTTTTGTTTTGCAAGGTGGCGAAGGAATTTATAAAAAGGATTTTGTCACAAATGTAGTTCAAAAGATTCGTAGTGAATATCCAGATTGTGCGATTACCCTTTCTTTAGGTGAAGAAGATAGAGATACATTTAAGGCTTGGTTTGATGCGGGAGCCAATCGTTATTTATTAAGACATGAAACGGCAAGTAAAAATCATTATGCAAAGCTGCATCCAAAAAATATGTCTTTTGATCATCGTATGCAGTGTTTAAAAGACTTAAAGGAAATTGGATATCAAGTAGGATGTGGCTTCATGATAGGTTCACCTTATCAGACCAGTGAAACTTTGGCGATGGATTTGAAGTTTATTGAAACATTTAAACCTGACATGTGTGGTATTGGTCCTTTTATTTCGCAAAAGGATACACCGTTTAAAGATATGACGTGTGGAACTTTGAATCAAACTTTATTCTTATTGTCTTTGATTCGTTTGATTCAACCAAACATTTTACTTCCTGCTACAACAGCTTTAGGAACGATTGATTCTCAAGGAAGAGAAAAGGGAATTCTTGCGGGAGCCAATGTAGTTATGCCTAATTTATCGCCGGTGAGTGTCAGAAAAAAATATGCATTGTATGATAATAAAATTTGTACAGGCGAAGAGAGTGCAGAATGTAAAGATTGTTTATCAAGGCGTATGGATTCAATAGGATACAAGATCGTAACTGATCGTGGAGATATTAAAAAATAAAAGAGGAGATATAAAAAATGAGTAATTATAACCCAAAATCATTAAAGGCAGAAGAATTTATTAGTCATGAAGAAATTCTTGAAACAATTGAATATGCCGAAAAGAACAAACATAATGTTGAATTGATTGATCAAATTTTAAATAAGGCTCGTCCACAAAAGACAGAGCATGGTGTTCATTGTGAGGGTTTAACACACCGTGAAGCAAGTGTACTTTTAGCTTGTGACATTCCTGAAAAAGTAGAAGAAATGTATAAGCTTGCCAATGAAATTAAACAAGCATTCTATGGTAATCGTATTGTGATGTTTGCCCCATTATATTTATCAAATTATTGTGTAAATGGATGTGTATATTGTCCTTATCACATGAAGAATAAACATATTAAACGTATTAAATTAACACAAGATCAGATTCGTGATGAAGTTATAGCGCTACAAGATATGGGACATAAACGTTTAGCTATTGAAGCAGGCGAAGATCCAGTACACAATTCAATCGAATATATCTTGGATTCTATTAAAACTATTTATTCGATTCAACACAAGAATGGTGCAATTCGCCGTGTCAATGTAAATATTGCGGCTACAACGGTAGAAAACTATCGTAAATTAAAGGAAGCTGGAATAGGAACTTATATCTTATTCCAGGAAACATACAAAAAAAAGAGTTATTTAGAGTTGCATCCAACAGGACCTAAACACGATTATGACTATCATACAGAAGCTATGGATAGAGCCATGGAAGGTGGAATTGATGATGTTGGATTGGGTGTATTATTTGGTTTGGAAGGCTACCAATATGAATTTGCCGGCTTAATGATGCATGCAGAACACTTAGAAGCTGTTCACGGTGTAGGTCCACACACAATTAGTGTGCCTCGTGTAAAACATGCAGATGATATTGATCCAGAAGCGTTCGATAATAGTTTGGATGATGAAATCTTTGAAAAGATTGCAGCATGTATCCGTATTGCCGTTCCATATACTGGAATGATTATTTCTACACGTGAATCTCAAGAAGTTCGTGAAAAAATGCTTCACTTAGGTGTATCTCAAATTAGTGGGGCAAGTCGTACATCTGTTGGTGGATATACAGAAGAAGAACGTCCTCATGATTCAGAACAATTTGATGTATCTGACCAAAGAACATTAGATGAAGTTGTGAACTGGCTGATGGAGTTAGGTTACATTCCATCTTTCTGTACGGCATGTTATAGAGAAGGAAGAACAGGAGATCGTTTCATGTCTTTGTGTAAGACAGGGCAAATTCAAAATTGTTGTCATCCTAACGCATTGATGACTTTATGTGAATTTTTAGTGGATTATGCGAGTGAAGATACAAAGAGAATTGGTTTTGAGTTGATTGAAAAAGAATTTAACAAGATTCCAAATGCGAAAGCTCAACAAATTGCTCGTGACAATGTGGATGCGATCAAGTCAAGCAATCGTAGAGATTTCAGGTTCTAATTATGTCTAATTTAAATAGTACGATAAGCGCAAATCGTACACACATTGGATTTTTCGGTTTAAGAAATGCTGGAAAATCCAGTGTAGTCAATGCGATTACCAACCAGAGTATGTCTTTAGTTTCTAATATAAAGGGAACTACGACAGATCCAGTAAAGAAATCAATGGAAATCTTGCCGATTGGACCTGTTGTGATTGTGGATACGCCGGGTATGGATGATGAAGGTGCTTTGGGTGAATTGAGAATCAAAAGAACGTTAGAAGTTTTAAAAACAATGGATATGGCCGTATTGGTCGTTGATGCGAATGTAGGTCTACAAAAAATAGATTTGGATTTGATTGACATGTTTAAAGAAAATAAATTACCTTATTTTATAGTTTTTAATAAGTGTGATTTGATTGAAGAAAAGAAAGAACTGGCTTCTAATGAAATCTATGTGAGTGCTCTAAACAATGACAATATAGATGGATTAAAGCAATTGTTGGCTAGTGTCGTAAAGAAACAGAAAGAAAAGACAATTATTGGTGATTTAATTGATTCGGGCGATGTTATTGTGCTTGTTATTCCAATTGATCAATCGGCTCCTAAAGGAAGATTGATTTTGCCTCAACAACTTGTATTAAGAGATATTTTAGATCATCATGCGATTGGTATGACTTGTCAGGTAGAAGAATTGGATGCAACATTAAAGAAGGTTACTCCAAAACTGGTTATTACAGATTCCCAGGCTTTTAACAAGGTAAGTCAAATCGTAGATAAATCTATTCATTTAACTTCTTTCTCTATTCTTATGGCACGCTTAAAAGGAAGCTTATCTACAGTGCTTGAAGGGGCCAATCAATTGGATCATCTTCAAGATGGGGATTGTGTATTGATTAGTGAAGGGTGTACGCACCATAGACAGTGTGGTGATATTGGTACGGACAAGCTTCCAAAATGGATTTTGAATTATACAAAGAAGAATATTACGTTTGAATTTACTTCTGGACAAGGATTTAAAGAAGATCTTTCGAAATATAGTGTTGTGATTCATTGTGGTGCATGTATGTTGAATGAAAAAGAAGTGCAGTCACGCGTAAAAGAATGTAAGAAACAGCATGTGCCATTCACAAATTATGGTATTGCGATTGCGAAAATGAACGGAATATTAGATCGTTCTGTAGAGGTGTTTTAGATGAAGAAAATATATATATCAGCCGATATTGAAGGTATTTGGGGAAACAGCAATCCGGCAAATACATCTAAGAATGGATACTTATATTCTGAATATTGTACAAATATGATGAATGAAGTAAATCTTGTGATTGATTTATTGTTTCAAAATGGCGTAGAAGAAGTTGTGGTCAATGATAGTCATGGAAATATGGATAATCTTCTTCCTTCAAAATTAGATCCTAGAGCTGCTTTTGTGTCCGCAAATGGAGCTTATAAGGAATTTGGGATGATGGAAGGTTTAGATGATTCTTTTGATGGAGCATTATTTATTGGATATCATTCTCGCTGTAACTCATCAGGCGTTATGGCTCATACGATTTGGGGTACTATGGTACGAAAAATTGTAGTAGATGGGAAAGAACTCGGGGAAAGTGGCATAAATCGATTGTTGGCAAACGAATTTGGAGTGCCAGTTATCTTAGCAAGTGGTGATAGTGAATATGGTAAGCAGGTAGAAGAAGAACTTGGTTGTGTATTTGTGGAAACAAAGAAAACATTAAACAATCAGTGTGCTTTGTGTTGTAGCTTTAATGAGTTGAAGAATAGATATACATATGGCATTCAAGAAGCTTTAAAAGCAGATGAAAAACCAGCTATATCTTCATCTCACACAATGGAAATAACATTCCATCATAGTCGAAATGCGGATTTTGTATCTCGTATGGACAATGTAGAAAAGATGGATGATTGTACGGTTCGTATCAAAAAAGAAACATATAAAGATTTATATGCCTTGATGCGTTTTGTGATTAAAGTATGTAATGCGTATGCCTAAAATAAGAAAACCATTCTAGTGTTGGCGTCTAGAATGGTTTCTTTTTGTTTATTATTATTTTTTTAGGAGAGAGATATGAATATTGGTTTATTTCT
>ERZ857840.938-NODE-938-length-36869-cov-20.034797_pt1 | contig 36869 bp, 39 predicted proteins | sample MGYA00519760_ERZ857840 | MGnify/ENA primary metagenome ERZ857840 (study PRJEB31778, sample SAMEA3449371) | human gut metagenome | biome: human gut; feature: human-associated habitat; material: faeces | place: United Kingdom | collected 2010/2012 ... | reverse complement strand
GGGGTATATGACCGGGTGCCCCAGCAGGAGGCGGCCCCGCCGCCCCGTCCCGAACCCCGGACACAGCCGCCGCCCCCGCCGACCAGGCCGGAACCGGCTCCTCCCCCGCCTCCGGCCCCGGAGCGGCAGTTTCTGAACCGCCTGCTGGCGAAGCTGCACCTGGGGGACATGGACGCCGGGGATCTGCTGCTTCTCCTGATCCTGTTTTTTCTGTTCTATCAGAAAGCGGACGAGGAGGTCCTCATCGCCATCGGCCTGCTGCTGATCCTGTAGCGATGATCCCACGAAAACGGCCCCCGGTGTCGTACCGGGGGCCGTTTTTTTGTACGTCGCGGAGGTCAGCGCTGGTTCTGATTGCTGTTCTGGTTCTGATTGCTGTTCTGGTTCTGATTCTGCTTGGAATTGCGGTTCTGACGGGTGTTCTGATTCTGATTCTGGTTCTGGTTCTGATTCTGGTTCTGGTTCTGGTACTTGTCCATGACGGACACCTCCTTCTGTACCTGCGGTACAGGGATAGTTTGGCCGGAACCGGCGGAATCATGCACAAGTCCGGGAAAAAATCGCAAAGCGCGGCGGCGGGGTTGTTCCGGAACAGGGAATCTGGTATAATACGGATAGAAATTTTTGCGGAGGAGGGAACCGTCATGCGGACGCTGGCCGCCATATCGCTGTCCTTTGCCGCCGCCGTTTTCGCGGCGGTGCTGCTGCCCTGGTCCGGGTGGACCTGGTGGGCGGCAATCGTCTGCGGAGTCCTGGGCCTGGCGGCGGTGCTGCTGCGCCGCCGTCTGCCGGACCAGCTACGGCTGCGGGCGGCGGTGATTCTGTTCTCCCTCTGCGGAGGTCTGCTGTATTTCGGCGGGTATCAGGCCCTGGTCCAGCAGCCGGTGCTGGAGCGCTGCGGCCGGGAGGCGGAATTTTCCGCCGTCGTGGCGGACTTCGGCCAGCTGACGGAGCAGGGCGGCCGGGTGACGGTGTATCCGGAGGGGCTCCGGGGCGTCAAGGCGGTCTGCTACGGAGGCCAGGAGCTGGCCCGATTGGAGCCGGGACAGCGGATCACCGGCTACGCCCGCTGGCAGGATGCCGGGCGCATCCACGAAAACGACGTGACCACCTTCACCTCCCGGGGCGTGTTCGCCCTGCTGTATGTCCAGGGGGACGTGACGGAGGAGGCGGGCAGCGCCGGGAGCCTGCGCTGGCTGCCCCAGCGGACGGCCCGGGCCCTGCGGGAAAAGATCGCCGCCATCTGGGACGATGAGACCACCGCCGCCTTCGTCACGGCGGAGCTGACCGGGGACCGGGGCGGCCTGTCCGTGGCGGACGAAACGGCCATGTCCCAGGCGGGGCTTTCCCACCTGTTCGCCGTGTCCGGCCTGCACTGCGCGTTTCTGGTGAGCCTGCTTGGCCTGCTGCTGGGCAGCAGGCGGCGGCTGTCCGCCGGGGTATCCATGGCAGTGCTGGCGTTTTATATGCTGGTGGTGGGCCTGTCGCCGTCGGTGGTGCGGGCGTGCATCATGCAGGCCTTCGTGCTGGCGGCGCCCCTGTTCAAGCGGGACAGTGACGGCCTTACCAGCCTGGGAGCGGCGCTGCTGGTGATTTTGCTGGCCAACCCCTTCGCCGCCGGAAGCATCAGCCTGCAGCTGAGCTTTGCGGCCACCCTGGGACTGGTATGGCTGTCGCCGAAGCTGTACCGGAATCTGTCCCGGTTTTACACCGGGACAAGCCGGGCCTTCCGATGGGCAGTGAACTTCCTGTGCGCCAACGTGTCGGCGTCCGTCTCGGCTCTGGTTTTCACCATTCCGCTGACGGCCATCTACTTCAACATCCTGACCCTTACCGCCCCCATCAGCAACCTGCTGGCCGTTCCGGCGGCGGGATGGAACTTCATGGCGGGCTTTGTGACGGTGCTGGTGGGCTTTGTATGGCTTCCGGCGGCCCGGGTGCTGGGCTGGGTATGCTTCGGCCTGGTGCGGTATGTGCTGTGGGTCGCCGGGGTGCTGGCCTCGGCCCCGGGGCACGCGGTGTATTTTTCCAACGGCTTTCTGAAATACTGGCTGCTGTATGTATACGCCATGTTCGGCGGGTGCCTGCTGACCCGGGACCGGCGGCGGAAGTACGCTGTGGCCGGAGTCCTGGCGGCGGCGACGCTGGCGCTGGCGGTGGGCCTGAACACCGGCCTGCACCAATATGGGGACCTGTCCGTTATGGCCCTGGACGTGGGCCAGGGGGAAAGCGTGGCCCTGTATACCCGGGAGAAGGCGGTGCTGGTGGACTGCGGATCCAGCAACAGCTATATCAGCGCCGGGGCCCGGGCGGCAGACCAGCTGGAGAGCATAGGCATCCACCGCCTGTCGGCGGTGGCGGTGACCCACTATCATGCGGACCACACCAACGGACTGGAGGAGCTGCTGGCCCGGATGCCGGTGGAGCGTCTGCTGCTGCCGGAGATCCAGGATGAATACGGCGTCCGGGACCGGCTGCTGGCCCTGGCCCGGGAGCTGGACATCCCCGTGACCATGGTGACGGACACCTATCAGTTCCCCATGGGCCAGGCCATGCTGACCATCTATCCTCCGGTGGGAGCCGGGGATCTGAACGAGCAGGGGCTGACCTTCCTGTGCTCGGCGGGGGATTTCGACGCCCTGATCACCGGCGACATGGCCGGAAACACGGAGAAAAAGCTGGTGGAGCGGTTCAACCTGCCGGATATCGAGGTGCTGGTGGTGGGACACCACGGCTCCCGGTACAGCAGCACCGACGCGTTCTTGCAGCAGGTGCGGCCGGAGACGGCCATCATCAGCGTGGGGGACAACAGCTACGGCCACCCCACCCAGGAGGCCATGGACCGGCTGTCCCGGAACGGGGCCGCGGTGTACCGCACCGACCGGCAGGGGAACGTCCTGGTCACAGTGAACGGAGGAACATAAATGGCGGCAAAGGCTACGAAAAAAAGCGGCGCAGCCCTGGAAAAGCTGCGGGCGGATATCAAAAGCGGCAGCCCGGAGAACGTGTACATCTTCTACGGAGAGGAGACGTATCTGCGGGACCGGTATCTGGAGGAGCTGAAGGCCCTGCTGGTGCCGGAAGGCTTTGAGGAGTTCAACTATCACCGGCTTTCCGGAAAGGGACTGACCGTCCAGGACCTGACGGAGGTGGTGGAGGCCATGCCCATGATGGCCCAGCACACCCTGACGGTGGTGACGGATATGGACCTGTTCCGGCTGGACGAGGGGCAGCGGGGGCTGCTGATCAATCTGCTGGGGGATTTCCCGGAATACGGCACGTTGGTGTTTGTATACGACGTGCTGCCCTATAAACGGGACGGCAAAATGAAGAAGCTGTGCGCCGCCATCGGAGACCACGCGCAGGAGGTGGAGTTCTGCCAGCAGGAGCGGGATCAGTTGCTGCGGTGGATGAAGCGGCGGTTCGCGGCGGAGGGCCACGACATCGACACGGCCACGGCGGATCATCTGCTGTTCACCTGCGGCACGCTGATGACGGACCTGGTGCCGGAGATCGGGAAGATCGCTGCCTATGCCAAGGGGGAGCGCATCACCGTGGCGGACATCAACGCCGTGGCAGACCCCATTCTGGACGCCCAGGTGTTCGACATGACCAACAGCATCACCGCTGGAAAATACGACGACGCGGCCCGGGTGCTGGGGGAGCTGCTGCGGATGCAGACGGAGCCCATTGTGATCCTGGCGGCGGTGGGCAAGGAGCTGCGGCGGCTGTATACCGCCCGGATGGCCCTGGACGGCGGCAAGGACCGGCTCTGGCTGAAGCAGCTGTGGAACATGAGCAGCGATTACCCGGCCAAGCTGCTGATGCAGGCGGCCAGAAAGGTGGACCATGACTGGTGCCGGACGGCGGTGCTGCGGTGCCAGCAGCTGGACCGGCGGATGAAGAGCATGAGTATGCCGGATAAGCAGAAGGAGGACGAATTGAAGCTGTTTCTGATGGAATTGGCGGGGCGCAGATGAAGCCCCGGGTAAAAGAGGTCATCGTGGTGGAGGGGCGGTATGACCGCAACGCCCTTTTGCAGGCGGTGGACGCCACGGTGGTGGAGACCGGCGGGTTCTCCGTGTTCAACGATCGGGAAAAGCTGGCGTTTTTGCGGCGGCTGGCGGAAAAGCGGGGGCTGATCCTGCTGACGGACCCGGACGGGGCGGGCTTTGTGATCCGGAACCACCTGAAGGGCGCCATTCCCCGCCAGCAGCTGAAGCAGGCCTATGTCCCGGATATCGCCGGGAAGGAGCGGCGCAAGCGCCATCCCGGCAAGGAGGGCAAGTTAGGGGTGGAGGGTATGCGGCCGGAGGTGCTGCTGGAGGCCCTGCGGCGCTGTGGCGCCACCCTGGAGGGGGAGGACGCCCCGGCCCCCGGCGGGGACCTGACCAAGGCGGACATGATGGACAAGGGCCTGGTGGGGCCGAACTCCGCCGCCCGGCGGCAGCAGGTGTTGCGGGACCTGGGCCTGCCGGAGCACCTGACGGCCAACGGCCTGCTGGAGGCCCTGAATCTGCTGCTGACACGAGAGGAGTTTGAGAAGCTGTGACGGAGCCATTGGAGATCGAGCGGAAATTCCTGATCGAAATGCCGGACCGGGCCCTGCTGGACCGGTGCCCGGTGCGGTGGGAGATGTGGCAGACCTATCTGCTGTCCCGGCCCGGCGTCAGCGCCCGGGTCCGCCGCCGGGTGGGGGAAACGGAGCAGTTTTTCCACACCGAAAAGCAGCGCCTGACGGACTGCACCTGCGTGGAGCGGGAGCGGGAGATCGACGCCCGGGAATATGAGGCCCTGCTGGCACAGCGGGACCCGGCGCGGGTGACCATTCACAAGATGCGCTATTGCCTGCCGGAGGGCGGACTGGTGTTCGAGATCGATGTGTACCCCTTCTGGCGGCGGCTGGCGGTGATGGAGGTGGAGCTGCAGCGGGAGGGCCAGAGCTTCACCGTGCCCCGGGGGCTTCGGGTGCTGCGGGAGGTATCCGGCGACCGGCGGCTGAAAAACGCCGCCCTGGCTGGCCATGTGCCGCCGGAGGAAGAATTGTTGGCCGAAGCCGCCGGAAATGGAATAACTCCCTTGCATGGAAGTCCGGAATGTGGTAAAATAATTTGAAAATACCGGCGGGGGAACAACTGCCGGTGCATTTTCGCGGAAATCGTGCTGCGGCACGGATTCGATATCTATACGCATACATAGGAGGAACAAAAAATGTCTTTCATGATCGAAACGTCTGCCCGTCATATCCACCTGACCCAGGAGACGGTGGAGAAGCTGTTCGGCGAGGGCTATCAGCTGACCGTTCGCAAGCCCCTGTCCTATCCCGGCCAGTACGCCTGCAACGAGCGGCTGACCATCGTGGGGCCCAAGAAGGAGATGGCCAACGTGTCCATTCTGGGGCCCACCCGTAAGGCCGACCAGGTGGAGGTCTCCGCCACCGACGCCCGCACCCTGGGCATCGACGCTCCCGTCCGGGAGAGCGGCCATGTGGAGGGCTCCGGCGCATGTAAGCTCATCGGGCCCAAGGGCGAGGTGGAGCTGAGCCAGGGCGTCATCATCGCCAAGCGGCACCTGCATGTCCGCCAGGAGGACGCCGAGAAGATGGGCGTCAAGGACAAGGAGATCATCAAGGTGGCCTGCGGCGGCGAGGGGCGCAAGCTGATCTTCGACGACGTGGTGGTCCGCGTCAACGTGGGCGGCGCCACCACCATGCACATCGACACCGACGAGTCTCAGGCCGCCGGCAACCCCACCGTGGGCGAGATCTATCGGTAAATCATCCGGAACCAATGGGGGTGCGCACCGCGCACCCCCAGCTTGTCAAAAAACATTTTTGACAAGCTGGGGGCGGTTTTTCAGAACTTCAAAAAATTCTGAAAAACAAGTGATTGCAAACGAAAGACACCCCTGATGGGTTTCTTTCGTAACTATCTTCCTTTCCGATGGTGAAAGTCCCCCCTCTTTTGACAGTCTTGCAGGGTGCGCGATGCGCACCCTGCGCTTTAACGGGTTTTTACAGAAAAGGAGCGTGACCTATGGCGACCACTCTTATCCGAAATGCCCAGGCCATCGTCACCGTGGACCGGGAGGACCGGGTGCTGCGGGGCGAAAACATCCTGGTGCAGGACAACGTGATCCGATACATCGGGCCGGAGGAGCGCCCGGCGGACCGCGTCATCGACGCCTCCCACTGCTTTGTGTACCCCGGTCTGGTGAACACCCACCACCATCTGTACCAGACCTTCACCCGGAACCTGCCGAAGGTGCAGAAAATGGAGCTGTTTCCGTGGCTGCGGACCCTGTACGAGATCTGGCGGGGCCTGGACGAGGACTGCACCTATTACAGCTCCCTGGTGGGGCTGGGCGAGCTGCTGAAATACGGCTGCACCACCTGCATGGACCACCACTATGTGTTCCCCAGGGTGGGATCGGAGCACTTCATCGACCAGCAGTTCCGGGCGGCGGACCTGCTGGGGGTCCGGTTCCACGCCACCCGGGGCAGTATGTCCCGGGGCAAAAGCGACGGCGGTCTGCCGCCGGACGATCTGGTGCAGGATGTGGACACCATCCTGCGGGACAGCCGGAGATTGGTGGAGAAATTCCACGATACATCCCGGTTTTCCATGCACCAGGTGGCCCTGGCCCCCTGCTCGCCCTTCAGCGTGACCACGGACCTGCTGAAGCAGTCGGCGGTCCTGGCCCGGTCCATGGGGGTGCGGCTGCACACCCATCTGTGCGAGACCAAGGACGAGGAGCGGTTCACCCTGGAGGCCGTGGGTATGCGGCCCCTGGCGTATATGGAGAGCTGCGGCTGGCTGGGAGAGGACGTGTGGTATGCCCACGGCATCCACTTCAACGACCAGGAGCTGCGCCTGCTGGCCCGGACGGGGACAGGCATCGCCCACTGCCCGGTGTCCAACATGAAGCTGGCCTCCGGCGTGTGCCGGGTGCCGGATATGCTGGAGCTGGGAGTGCCGGTGGGACTGGCCGTGGACGGCTCTGCGTCCAACGACTGCTCCAACCTGCTGGCGGAGATCCGGGCGGCGTACCTGCTGCACCGGCTGACCTACAGCGCCAAGGCCCCCACCGGGTATGACCTGCTGAAAATGGCCACCATGGGCAGCGCCCGGCTTCTGGGCCGACAGGACGAGATCGGCAGCCTGGAGGTGGGAAAGGCTGCGGACCTGTTTCTGCTGAACGTGGACCTGCTGGAGCTGGCCGGGGCCAAGCTGGACCCCGCCTGTATGCTGGGAACCGTTGGCTATGCCCGCCCGGCGGAGCTGGTGATGGTCAACGGCCGGGTGGTGGTGGAGCACGGCCGGGTGCTGGGTATAGACGAGGAACAGACCCGCGTCCGGGCCCAGCAGCTGGTGGACGGGATGCTCCAGAAAGCGGAATAAGCAAAAAACTCGGGTACGGCACGCCGTACCCGAGTTTTTTATATAACCGGCTGTCACTCCCGGTACAGGGGGCCGCTGATGTCCACCTGGCCGAAGGAGGCGGCCACCTGGCCGTCCAGCAGCAGCTGGACCCGGTCCACGCCGTTGGCGGAGCACAGGGAGTTCACCATACCCCGGACCAGCAGCTGCTGGGCCTCCAGGCCCTCCGGCAGCAGGGACACGTCCGACCGGGGCAGGTTCAGATAGCAGGTGCCGCTTTCCACCCGGACCGTCAGCATCTGGAAGCCCTCCGGCAGCAGAGGGGACAGACTCTCGGTCTGGGGGCCCTCCATCAGGGCGGACATGATGGCCTCCACGGCGCTGTCGCCCTCGTGGAGGGTCAGGGTCCGGGATTCCGACGTCAGCAGGCCGCTTTCCCGGGCGGGGAAGAACAGGCGCACACCCAGGGTGCGGGTCACGTCGTCCTCGCTGGTCATCAGCACCTCCTTGGACTGCAGCAGGCTGTGGGTCCGATAGGCCAGGTCCTGGCCCTCCACGGTGATGCGGACCACGGAGATGCCGGGCAGCTGGGACAGGGTCAGGGTGACGCAGTAGTCGGCGATGGTCAGGTCGATGCCGGACAGCTGCTCATACCCCTGGGAGAAGTCCACCAGGGCCATGCCGCCGGTAAGCTGGCAGCTGCGCAGCGTCACCCCCTGGGGGATGGGCGTGCGGTAGCCCGGCTCGGTGCACGCCCCCAGTAGCTGCTCCAGAGCCGCCTGGGCCTGTTGGTCCACGGTGAGGCTTTTCCGCTCCGACCAGTCCACGTCCACGGCGGAGATGGCGTCGCCGCCCGGGGCGCCGGACAGGCCGTAGATCCGGAAGGTCTGCTTGGGCGTCCGGCGGCTGGCGGCGCAGCCGGTAAGCAGCAGTGCCAGACAAAGCAGCAGGAGAAAGATCCGTTTTTTCATTCGTCCGCCTCCTCTCGCCGGGCCAGGGGCAGCTCCACGATGAACACGGTGCCGCTGCCGGACTGCCTGTGCTGGGCCCGGATGGAGCCGCCCCGGCGGCGCACGGTGTCGCTGACAATGCTCAGGCCCAGGCCCGTGCCGCCCACGGCCCGGGAGCGATTCTTGTCCACCCGGTAGAACCGCTCGAATATGTGCTCCATGTCCTCGTCGGGGATACCGATGCCGTTGTCCTCCACGGAGATCACCACGGTGTCGCCGACGGTTTTCAGGGTGGTGTGGACAAAGCCCATGGAGCCGGAGTACTTGATGCCGTTTTCCATGAGGTTATAGAGAATCTGGTGGATGTCGTCCTCGGTGGCCCGGACCACGGCGTCCTCGTCCGTCTCATAGGTCAGGGTGACCTCCTTTTCCCGGGCCACCACCCCCAGCATACGGACCACCCGCTCCAGCACCCGGGACACGGACACAGGATAAGCCGCGTCCTGGATGCCGCTGTCCAGCCGGGTCAGGCGCAGCAGGTCCTCGGTGATGCGGCTGAGCCGCTGGGCCTCCCGGCCGATATCCTCCACAAATTCCCGGGTGGTGTCGGCGTTCATGTCCTCCGTCTGAAGGATGGAGTCCGTCAGCAGGCGGATACCGGCCAGGGGAGTTTTCAGCTCGTGGCTGGCGTCGGACACAAAGCGGCGGCGGGCGGCCTCGGTGGTCTGCAGGCGGTCCGTCAGGCTGTTGAACTCCGTGGCCAGCTGGGCGATTTCGTCATTTCCCCGGACGAAGGCCCGATGGCTGTAGGCCCCCTCCCGGACCTGACGGATGGCCTGGAGCAGCTCCCGGATCTTCCGGGTGAAGGCCCGGGACAGCAGCGCGCTGAGGGCAACCACCAGAACGCCGATCAGCAGGGAGATGCGGGTCAGGTTGGTCTGGAAGCTCTGCAGCAGCTCCGCCTGCTGGGTGTCGTATTCATAGGCGTACACCGCGCCGATGATGCGGTTGCGGTATACCACCGGGGAAGCGCCCCGGCTTAAAAAAGCATGGCTGTCATACCGGCAGTAGAAGGCGTCGCTGCCGTCCAGAGCCTGGACGATCTCGGTATACATGGCGTACATCCCCTTGGCGCTGCCGCCCTCCCGGGTGTCGAACAGGATGCAGCCGGAGGTGTCCGTCACCAGCAGGCGGGACACGCCGGTCTCCTCCACCGAGGCCAGGGCCTGGCCCACGTTTTCCTCCGTCAGCTCCGGCAGGCCCGACAGGGCCGATTCCACCATCTTGACGCTGCTTTTCATGGCCGTCTCCTTGGTCCGGAACACCAGACTCTGGGACACCAGCAGCGGATAGGTATTCAGCAGCACCAGCACCGCCAGGATGATGAGGATATAGCTCATGCTGAACTTAAACTGTAGGCTGGTTTTCCCCCGCAAAATAGTAACCCACTCCCCACTTTGTCATGATGTATTCCGGCTCCGCCGGGACCCGCTCCAGCTTCTCCCGCAGGCGGCGGATGTGCACGTCCACGGTGCGGTAGTCCCCGGCGTAGGAATAGCCCCACACCAGGTTCATCAGGCTCTCCCGGCTGTAGACCCGCCGGGGATTTTTCATCAGCAGCTCGATCAGGTCGTATTCCTTGGCCGTCAGGTCGATGGTGCGGCCGTCCCGGATGGCCACCCGCTGCTCGGTATCCAGGCTCAGGTCCCCCGCCGTCAGCAGGGCGGGATTGCGGCCCGGACGGGCGGGGCCCTTGGCCCGGCGCAGCAGGGCCTTGATCCGGGCCTTCAGCTCCAGGATGTTGAAGGGCTTGGTCACATAGTCGTCGGCCCCGCAGGCAAAGCCCATGAGCTTGTCTGCGTCCTCGCTGCGGGCAGTGAGCATGATGATGGGCACGTCGGAAAACTCCCGGATCTTCATGCAGGCCTCGCTGCCGGACAGCTGGGGCATCATCAGATCCAGGATGATCAGGTCCAGGCTCTCCCGCCGGGCCAGCTCCACGGCTGTTGCCCCGTCATAGGCGGTGAGCACCTGATAGCCCTCGTTTTCCAGGTTGAACTTGATGCCCTTGACCAGCAGCTGCTCGTCGTCTACTACTAAAATTTTCATGGTTCCTCCTCTGCGGTGATCTGGGGGCGGATGGCTTCCAATATGCCGGGTCCCAGGCCCTTGACCTCCAGGAGTCCCTCCACGGAGGCGAAGGGGCCGTTGGCCTCGCGGTATTCCACGATGCGCTGGGCCAGCACCGGGCCGATGCCGTCCAGGGTCTCCAGCTGGGCGGCGGTGGCCGTGTTGATGTTCAGGGGGCCGGACTGGGGCTCCTGGGGGCCGGCGTCGTCCCGCTGGGTGGTGACGGTGTACCCCTCGGACCGGGGGCGGCCGGTGAAGAACAGCGCCGCTGCCGCCGCCGCAAACAGAAGCGTCAGGACCAGCAAAAATATTTCCGTTTTTGTAACTTTTCCCATAGGCTCTGTTGTTGACTCCCTGTTGGATTTTGCTTATAATGAGAGGTGATAAGCAGGGATCGGGCACGCTGTCCCTTATCCCACCACCATTATAGCATAGATGGAGAAAAAGAAAATGAAAATTCGCCGGTTTTTATCTGTTTTTTTGCTGACGCTTCTGCTGACGGGCCTGTTCTGCGTGCCCCAGGCCAGTGCGGTGGACCTGCCCCAGGTGAACGCCAAGGCGGCCCTGCTGATGGACTATGAGTCCGGGCGGATGCTGTACGGCCTCAACGAGCGGGACACCGAGTATCCCGCCAGCATCACCAAGGTCATGACGGCCCTGCTGACCCTGGAGGCCGTGGACCAGGGGGTGCTGACCCTGGATCAGCCGGTGGCGGCGCCGTCCCTGGTCAACGACATGGACCCCACCGGCAGCTCCGCCGACATCAAGGAGGGCGAGGTGCTGACGGTGGAGCAGCTGCTGTACTGCATGATGCTGGTGTCCGCCAACGAGGCGGCCTGCATCCTGGCGGAGACGGTGGCCGGATCCCAGGACGCCTTTGTGGCCCTGATGAATCAGCGGGCTCAGGAGCTGGGCTGCACCGGCACCCACTTTGTCAATCCCAACGGCCTGCATGACCCCAACCACTATTCCACCGCCTGGGACATCTATCTGTTCACCCGGGAGGCCATGAAAAACGAGACCTTCATGAAAATCTGCGGCACCGCCTCCTATGTAGTGCCCGCCACCAACATGTCCGAGGAGCGGGAACTGTACACCACCAACTCCCTGATCTCCAACTGGCGGATCATGGGCTATCAGTACGACGGAGCCGACGGCATCAAGACCGGCTCCACCGAGGAGTCCGGCTATTGCCTGGTGTCCTCCGCCAAGCGCAGCGGCCGCCGTCTGGTGGCGGTGGTGCTGGGCTGCAAGGGAAACGGCGCCACCGTGGAGAGCTTCTCCGAGTCCGCCAAGCTGTATAACTGGGCATACAACAACTTCTCCATGCGCCAGGTGGCGGCCACCGACGAGCTGTACCGCCAGCCGGTGGCCCTGTCCAAGCAGACGGACACGGTGATGCTGTATCCGGCCCAGAGCGTGGAGGCCTTCCTGCCCAAGGACGCCAAGGATGAGGACATCCGCAAGAGCGTCACCCTGAAGCAGGACGTGGTCAACGCCCCCATCACCGCCGGGCAGGAGCTGGGCACCCTGACCATTACTTATAACGACCAGGTGTGCGCCGAGGTGCCCCTGCTGGCCCAGGCGGACGTGTCCGCGTCCCGTTTCCTGGTGGCCAAGGCCGCCGTGGAGGCATTTTTCGCCAAGACCTGGGTGAAGCTGGCTTTGGTGGCCGTTGTGGTGCTGGTGATCGTGTTCATTCTGTGGCTGAAGCTGGGCCGCCGCAGCCGGCGGTACGGCAGCCGGGGCGGGAAGCGCCGCCAGCGCCGGGCCTATCGGGGCCGCCGCCGCTGGTGAGCCATGGAGCCGCTGAAGATTCTGTATGAGGACGCCCACCTGGTGATCTGCTGCAAGCCCGTGGGGGTGCTGTCGGAGGACAGTGAAAGCGGCCGGTGTATGCCGCAGCTGCTGCGGGAGCACTACCTGGCCCAGGGGCAGAAGAACCCCTATATCGCCACGGTGCACCGGCTGGACAAGATCACCGGTGGGGTCATGGTGTTCTCCCGGCGGCGGGAGGTCACCGGAAAACTCACCGCCGCCGTGCAGGCCCATGAGCTGGTGAAGGAATATCTGGCGGTGCTGCGGGGCCATCCGCAGGAGCCTGCCGCCACCCTGACGGACCTGCTGTTCCGGGACGCCGGACACAACAAGAGCTATGTGGTCCAGCGGCCCCGGAAGGGCGTCCGGGAGGCCAGCCTGGAATACCGGGAGCTGTCCCGGACGGAGGAGCTGTCTCTGGTGCGGGTGCGGCTGCACACCGGACGCACCCACCAGATCCGGGTGCAGTTTTCCTCCCGGGGGCTGCCGCTGCTGGGGGATATCCGATACGGCAGCAAGGACCTCAACTGCACGGCGGCCCTGTGGTCCTGCCGCCTGGCCTTCCGCCATCCGGTCACCGGCAGAGCGGTGGACGTGTTCTGCCCGCCGCCCCGGACCTACCCCTGGGACCTGTTTCCGGCGGTGGAAGAATAAAATCATACAAAACAGCATGGGGGTGGACCCTCGGGTCCACCCCCATGCTGTTATTTTTTTCTGTTGCTTTTTCACTTATCTTCCGCCCAGGTCCACCGCGTGGCGGACAAAGCTCATAGGCGGCACCGGATGGGGCAGCTGCATGGTAAACACCATCTGCGGCGTTTTCGGCTCCGTCAGCGGCAGCCCCTGGCTGTCGGTCATCATGGGGGCCGTCATGGTAAAGGGCTTGGTGTCCGGCCCCACCACCTCCACCTGATCCCCGCAGGCAAACTTGTTGCGCAGGCTCAGGGTGGCCAGGCCCTCCGGCGTGCAGCCCATCACCACGGCGCAGATCTGCCAGTCCCGGATGTACCGGGCGTCCTCATAGAACTGCCCCGGCTGGCCGTAGAAAAATCCGGTGGAATAGTGCCGGTGGCTGACATGCTCCACCTCGTCCCGCCACACCGGGTCCACCGGCCGCCCGGCGGCCACGTCGTCCAGCACATGGCGATAGGCCCCGGTGACAATGGCGGCGTAATAGGCGGACTTGGCCCGCCCCTCGATCTTCAGGCAGTCCACCCCGGCGTCCATCAGGTCGTCCAGGTGGTCGATCATGCACATATCCCGGGAGTTCATGATGTAGGTGCCCTTCTCGTCCTCGAACACCGGGAAATACTCCCCGGGCCGCTTCTCCTCCATCAGGGCGTACTGATAGCGGCAGGGCTGGGCGCAGGCTCCCCGGTTGGAGTCCCGCCCGGTCATATAGTTGGACAGCAGGCACCGCCCGGAATAGGACACGCACATGGCCCCGTGGCAGAAGGTCTCCAGTTCCAGGGCAGGGTCCACCCGGCGGCGGATCTCCCGGATCTCCTCCATCCCCAGCTCCCGGGCCAGCACCACCCGCTGGGCCCCCAGGTCAAACCACGCCTGGGCGCAGGCGTAGTTGGCAATGGACTGCTGGGTGCTGATGTGCCGCTGGCACCGGGGGGCGTATTTCCCGGCCAGGGTAAAGGCCCCCAGGTCCGCCAGAATCAGGGCGTCCACCCCGGCGTCGTTGAGCTTTTCCAGGTGCTCCGGCAGCCGGTCCACCTCGCCGCTGCGGGGCATGGTGTTCACGGTGGCGTGGACCTTCACCCCGTGCCGGTGGGCAAAGTCCACCGCCCGGGGCAGCTCTTCATCGCTGAAATTCCCCGCAAAGGACCGCATGCCGAAGGACGTCCCCGCCAGGTACACGGCGTCCGCCCCGTACAGCACGGCCATCTGCAGCTTTTCCCAGTCCCCGGCCGGAGCCAGCAGCTCCGGTTTTTTTCGCTCCGCCGTCATCCGAACTTCCGCAGATTGGCGTTGTGCTCGGACAGGGTGCGGCTGAACACATGACGTTGGGTCTCGGGGTTGAGCACATAAAAATAGTAGTTGGTCTTATCCGGCTTCAGGGCAGCTACAATAGACGCCTTACCGGCGTTGGCAATGGCCGTGGGGGGCAGGCCCTGGTGGGTATACAGGTTATAGGGACTGTCCAGGGTCTGATAGTCGTCCTCGGTGATCTCCCGTCCGGCGGCATACACCAGGGATGCGTCAATCTGGAGCAGGTGGGCCGTCTCGCCCACGTTCTCCAGCCGGTTGTGGATGACGGAAGAGATCACGGCACGGTCGGTACCGTCCGTCTCCTTCTCGATCAGGGAGGCCATGATGACGATCTGCTTCAGACTGTAGGAGGAGTTGGCGATCAGCGGTGCCAGGACCGGATCGTCCACGATGCGGTCCTGGAAGTTGGCCAGCAGGCGGCTCAGGGCCGAGTCGGCGTTTTCCTTCACATAGAACTCATAGGTATCCGGGAACAGATAGCCCTCCAGGCGGCTGATGCTGCCCAGATTCTCGTTGTCCACGAAGTCGAACTTGTCGAACACATGATTTTTGGCAGATTCCTCCAGAGCTGCGGCGTCGGACACGTCGTTCTCCGCCAGCAGCTGGATGATTTGCTCCACGGTGTAGCCCTCGGGAATGGTGACGGTCACGGTAGCCGCCACGCCGCCGGTGGGCTGCATGGACTTGATGAGACAGTTGAAGTCCATGTCGGTGTTCAGCTCATACACGCCGGGCTGAATATAGCGGCTGGCATGGAACACCGGACTGGTGATCATAAACAGCAGCTTGGAGTCGATGAGCCCGGCTTTCTTCAGCTTGGTAGCCACCTTTCCCACGGAATCGCCGCTCTCCACCTCGATGGTGGCGGTCAGGGGGGCCTTGTTCAGGGCGCACACATCGTTGACAGCCAGCCAGCCCAGACCGGCCAGCAGGCACGACCCCACGATCACGCATGCCAGGTAGATCAGCCAGCCAAAGCGGCGTTTTTTCTTCCCCTTGGCGGCCTTCTGCGTCTCGCCGGTCTGTCTGCGAACCTGATCGGCATCCCATTTGGCCGTATCGGAGTTCTGATAATCGGACATCTTGTTTGGTTCCTTTCTGTTTTTTCGCCGGGTCTGCCCCGGACAAGATACGCCGGAGCCATCTCCGGCATAGAATAGCCCATACAGGAAACAAGTGAGGTGAATCGTATGTGCTTTGACAACAACAATTGCTCCTGCATCTGGCTGATCGTGATCTTACTGCTGGTGTTCTGCTGCTGCGGCAGCGGGACCGGATCCCGCTGCGGCTGCGGCAACGGAGGCGACGGCTGCTGCTCCTGCTGAGGGCCGTACATACCCTCGCCCGGAGGGGACGCGCAGGCGTTCCCTCCCTATTTTATGCCCTCCAGCAGGTCCCGGAGCCGCTCCATGACCTCCCGGTGGATGTCGTCCACGGAGCGGACCTGTCCGTCCCGGGCGCAGTCAATGCGGGTCCACCCGCCGTAGTCCACCACCATGGCGGCACTCTCCCGGCAGGACCGCAGATACGCCTCATCCCGCTCATGAATGTCGGCGGTGGTGTGGGTCAGCTGTTCCCGGCGGCGCATCATCTGCTCCGACAGCTCCGTGGGCACGTCCAGATACAGCACCCGGTCCGGCTCCGGCAGGCCCAGCTTCCGGTATTCAAAGTCAAACAGCCAATCCAGAAACGCCTGCCGCTCCTGAGGCGGCAGCTTGGATGTCTGGTGCACGGCGTTGCTGGTGGTGTACCGGTCGGCGATGACCAGTCCCCCCTGCCGGTACCAGCCGCCCCAGTCCTGCTTGAAGGAGGCGTAGCGGTCCACGGAGAAAAACGTGGCGGCGGCATAGGCATTGACGTCCGCCGGGTCGGTGCCGAAGGCCCCGCTGAGATACAGCCGCAGCAGCGCCGATGACTCCTCCTTGTACCGGGGAAACTCCAGCTTGCGGAAGGGCACGCCCAGGCTCTCCAGCTCCCGGCACAGAAGCGCCGTCTGGGTGGCCTTTCCGGAGCCGTCGGTGCCCTCGAATACGATCAGTTTTCCGCTCATCCTATGTTTCCTCCCCCGGCTCGACATATGCATTCAGGTTATTTTACCACGCTCCGGCCCATTTGTCTATGAAAAAGTTGGATCTCCCCCGCCGCTGTTTTGTCCGGATGGATTTTTTCACGCATAAACCATATTTTTCCCGAAAAAACAGTGGACAAGCGGCATTAGTTGTGGTAATATGAGAAATTAACAAAAGAGATAACGCTTTTGCAGTTTCGTTTCCGCTTTGCGCGGGAGAAAGGAAGGATTTCGTCATGGCTGTGAAGGAAAGCTACGCAGGGAAAATCAACCGCAAGCTCAACAAGAAGCTCCATGTCATCGACGTGGCGGCGGGCCGGGTCCCGGCGGACCTGGTGCTGAAAAACGCTGCATACGTCAACGTGTTCTCCAACGAGCTGTGCCGCGGGGACATCGCCGTGGCCGAGGGGCTCATTGTGGGCATGGGCGAATACCACGGCAAGGTGGAGGTGGACGTAGGCGGCAAGATCGTTCTGCCGGGCTTCATCGACGCCCATATTCACCTGGAAAGCTCCCTGGTAAGCCCCAAGGAGTTTGCCAAGGCCGTGCTGCCCCACGGCACCACCACCGTCATCACCGACCCCCACGAGATTGCCAACGTCATGGGCACTGACGGCATCGAGTATATGCTCCAGGCCACCGAGGACCTGCCGGTGGACGTGCGGTTCATGCTGCCCTCCTGCGTTCCGGCCACGCCGCTGGACGAGTCCGGAGCCAATCTGGACTATCGGGCCATCGACTCCTTCTATGACCATCCCCGGGTCCAGGGCCTGGCGGAGATGATGAACTTTGTGGGCATCATCAACGGCGACAGCCAGGTGGTGGAGAAAATCGTGGCCTCCCAGGCCCACCATAAGAAGATCGACGGCCACGCCCCGGGCCTTGCCGGCAACGACCTGAACGCCTACATCGCCGCCGGCGTGTATTCCGACCATGAGTGCTCCAACGTGGAGGAGGCCATGGCCAAGCTGGAGCGGGGACAGTTCATTATGATCCGGGAGGGCACCGCCGCCCGGAACCTGGAGGCCCTGGCCCCCCTGCTGTGTGAGAAGTACATTGAGCGCTGCATGTTCTGCACCGACGACAAGCACCCCAACGACCTGCTGGAAAAGGGCCACATCGACTACATCGTCAAAAAGGCCATCTCCCTGGGCGCGGACCCCATTATGGCGGTGAAGGCCGCCGGGTACACCGCCGCCCGGTACTTCCTGCTGAACAACCGCGGCGCCATCGCCCCCGGGTATCTGGCGGACTTTGTGGTCATCGACAACTGGGAGAACTTCGAGATCGAGATGGTCTATAAGAAGGGCAAGCTCATGTACGACGGCGTCCTGCGGGACTTCGACACCCCGGAGATCGACCCCTATCTGGTCAAGCGGGCCCACGACACCTTCCATGTGGCCCCCCTGTCCGCCGCCGACTTCACCGACAAGCGCCCCCACGCCGTTATCGGCATGGTGCCCGGCGAGATCGTGTCCGAGGACGCGGGCTATGCCGATCACATCGACCTGGAACAGGACATTCTCAAGATCGCCGTGATCGAGCGGCATAAGAACACCCACCACATCGGCCTGGGCTATATCAAAGGCTACGGCCTCAAGCACGGCGCCGTGGCCACCTCCATCAGCCACGACAGCCACAACATCATCGTGGTGGGCACCTCTGAGGAGGACATGGCCGCCGCCGCCAACCGCATTGTGGAAAATCGCGGCGGCATCACCGTAATGGACGGCGGCCAGATCCTGGGCGAGGTGGCCCTGCCCATCGCGGGCATCATGTCCGACGACAGCCTGGTGATGGTGAACAGCGCCCTGGAGGCCGCCAAGGACGAGGCCTTCCGGCTGGGCGTGTCCCGGGGCATTGACCCCTTCATGACCCTGAGCTTCATGGCTCTGCCGGTGATCCCGTCCCTGCGGCTGACCACCCGGGGCGTGTTCGACGTGCTGACCCAGCGGTATGTGTGATGGGCATTCAGATCCGTAAGGCGTTGGCCTCCGATCTGGACGGCGCGGCGGCAGGCGCCGCCATTCTGAACCAGGTACAGGTGGACGTATACGCCGGTGCGCCCTGGCGCTATGACGTGCCGGACAGCGACGTCATGGTGCTGCACACCCTGGTCATTGACCCGGCCATCCGGGGCCGGGGACTGGGCCGGGCCTTCCTGGCGTATTACGAGGGCTTCGCCCTGTCCCATGGCTGCTGCTCCCTGCGGATCGACACCAACGCCCGCAATGCAAATGCCCGGGACTTTTACAAAAAGCTGGGCTATTGGGAGGTTGCCGCCGTCCCCTGCACCTTCAACGGCATCCCCGGAGTCGACCTGGTTCTGCTGGAAAAGCGGATCGGGGAGGACGCCTGAGGCCGCAAAACCCAACCAAAACGGACCCGCACCCCGTTTGTCAGACAGGATGACACAATGTCTGACAAACGGGGTGCGTTTTCTATGGGCATGGGCGCATACCGCCCTCAGTCCATCAGTATCATTTCTCCCGGCTTCTCCGTCTCGGCGGCGGGCAGGATCAGGGTCACCTTGAACAGGTCCCCGTCGATGGTCAGGCGGAAATCGCCGCCCTGGAGCGACATGAGGCTGGTGGCGATGGACAGGCCCAGGCCGCTGCCCTCGGTGGAGCGGGAGCTGTCCCCCCGGACGAAGCGCTCCGTCAGCTCGTCGGCGGAGATGTTCAGGGGATAGCGGGAGATGTTCCGGACCACCATCCGGGCGGTGTCCCCCTCCCTCTCGGTGGTGAGATACACCCGGGTGCCGGGCATGGCATATTTGCAGATGTTGCTCATCAGGTTATCCAGCACCCGCCACAGAAGCCGCCCGTCGGCCATGGCCCAGGGCGACGGCTGGCCCAGGGACAGCACCGGCTCCAGCACCTGCTTTTCCAGCCTCTGCTGATACTCACCGCACACCTGGCTCAACAGCACGTTCAGGTCCGTGGGGGCCAGGGACACCGGGATATTCCCGGTGGACGCCTTGGAGGCCTCCACCAGGTCCTCCGTCAGCTTCCGCAGCCGCTGGGACTGCCGGTCCAGTACCGCCAGGTATTCCCTTGCGCTGTCGGAGGGCATCTCCTCCTTTTTCAGCAAGTCCACATAGCTGACGATGGAGGTCAGGGGCGTTTTGATGTCGTGGGACACGTTGGTGATCAACTGGGTTTTCAGCCGCTCGGACTTCATTTTCTCCTCCACAGCCCGCTGAATGCCCGCCTGCACGGAGTTCAGGTTCTCCGCATGGCGCTTCAGCTCCGGCAAAGCCCCCCGGCTCAGGGTGATGGGGTGGGAGAAGTCCCCCTTGGCCAGGCTTTCGCCCCCCTGCTGCAGCTTCCGCAGGGCCAGCACCTGCCACATGGCCGCTCCCAGAATCAGGATATGCAGCGCCAGATACAGCGCCAGCTCTGCCTCGTTAAAATTATATCCATACAGCAGTAGCTCCGCCGCCATAAGGGCGATGAGCACCGCGGCGGTTTTCCAGGTAAGGGGCAGACTCAGAGCCAGCACCCGCAGGTGCCGCCAGGTCCAGACCGCCCCCCGGCTCAAAAGCCGCAGCAGCCGCAGCACCACCAGGTCCGCCAGCACCATGCCGGCCTTGCACCGGGCCGTGAACGCCAGGATGAACAGGTACGCCAGGGCCACGAACACGACCATCCCCAGGACGGACGAGGGGTAATACGAAGCATGCTCATAGATCAGCCACTCACCGGCCAGAGCCAGCACAAACACATCCAGGGGGATCCGGTCCAGCCAGGTCAGATGGATGCCCTCATGGCCCGGCCAGTGCCCCGCCGCCGACAGAGAGAACAGCAGCGACCCCACGGTCACCACCGCGCACAGGACCGTCACCACCAGCAGCCACACCGGGTGGGGACTCCAGACATCGTAAAAATATACCATTATCACCTCACTGACGCCGTTTACGGCGGCAACTCCGGCCAGAGGCGTCAGCAGGAAGGCCAGGGCCTTGGCCCATATGGCGCTCAGGAGCTTTTTCACTGTGCCGTCCCCTCCATTTTATACCCCTTGCCCCAGACCACCTTCAGATACCGGGGCTCGGCGGGGTTGATCTCGATCTTCTCCCGGATGTGCCGCACATGGACGGCCACGGGATTGTCCGCCGCCGGGTCCTCGTGCCACACCCGGCGATAGATCTCGTGGGGCGAGAACACCTTTCCCGGGTGCTGCATCAGAAGCCGCAGAATGTCGTATTCCAGGGGCGTCAGGTTCACGGTATCCCCGTCCACGGTGACGGTTTTGGCGTTGTCGTCCAGGCTGACCCCGCCGATGGTCACGGCGGAGGGGGCCGTATGGCCGCCGCCCAGGGTCATATACCGCCGCAGCTGGGACCGGACCCGGGCCAGCAGCTCCACAGGGTTGAAAGGCTTGGTCACATAGTCGTCGGCCCCCATGTTCAGTCCCAGCACCTTGTCCGTATCCTCGGACTTGGCCGTCAGCAGGATCACCGGCAGGTTGTGGCTCTGCCGCAGGCGGGTCATGGCGGTGATGCCGTCCATCCCCGGCATCATCACGTCCAGCAGGATCAGGTGCACCTCCTCCCGGTCCAGCAGGCGCAGGGCCTGATAGCCGTCATAGGCCGTCAGCACCCGATAGCCCTCGGCGGACAGATAGATGTTCAGGGCCGACACGATGTCCTTTTCATCGTCGCAGACCAGGATGGTGTACATGGTGATCGCCTCTCATTTCTCGGATTGCACCGGCGGCAGACTGCCGGTCAGAAGGGCAGCAGCTCCTCCCGGCCCCGACCCCGCAGGGACGCGGCGCTGACCCGGTGCTCGATGGGCTTCCACTCCCCCTTGCTGAACAGCGCCGCAAAGGAGATGGGAATATAAGTAAACATAAACAGCGGGAAGGTGAAGGCGTACAGGACCTTCTTCACCGCCTTGGTATGGATGCGCTTCCACTCGGTAACGGTGGTGATGGCCCCCAGCACAAACAGGGTCAGATACATATTCAGCAGCATCTGCCCCACGGACCACAGGGCAATGGTCAGGTCCTCCCCGTGGACGGCCCCCAGAATGGCCGCCGTCACGTTGCAGACGATGGCCGTGGCCGACAGGACGAAGGCCGGCATAATGGCCGCCGCCATGTCATAGCAGGAGAAGCTCCCCCGGGCCGCGCCCCGCAGCAGCCTGGCGCCGTAGCCCCGGAACACCTGCAGATAGCCCTTGGACCACCGCAGCCTCTGGTTCCAGGACTGGCGGAAGGTGGTGGGCTGCTCGTCATACAGCACCGCGTCGGGACAGAAGGCGATCTTCCGGCCCCGGGTCACCTGGTCCACGGAGAACTGGATATCCTCCGTCAGCAGGTGGAAGGGCCAGGGGCCCGTCTCCTCCAGCACCCGGCGGCTGAACAGGAAGCCGGTGCCGGACACGGCGCAGCTAGTGCCCAGCAGGAACCGGGCGTGGTTGAGATACCGGCTCTCCCGCAGGAACCACAGGGCGTAACCGGCGCTGATCCAGTTGTCGCCGTAGTTCTTGCTGTTGCGATAGCTGGTGACGATGTCATGACCGTCGGAAAACGTCCGGTTCATGGCCTCCACATAGTTGGGAGCCAGAATATTGTCCGCGTCAAACACGAAGTAGCCGTCGAAGCCCTGGGGATAGTCCTGCTCCAGGTGCTCCAGCAGCTCCTGCAGGGCGTAGCCCTTGCCCACCTGCACCTGGTTGAACCGCTCATACACGTTGGCCCCGGCCACCCGGGCCACCATGGCTGTGTCGTCGGTGCAGTTGTCCGCCAGGACGAAAATGGACAGCAGGCCCTGCGAATACGTCTGTCCCCGGAGGCTGGCGATCAGGTCGCCGATGACCCGCTGCTCGTTCCGGGCGCAGATCAGAACGGCGTACCGGTTGTCCTTGGCCGGGCTGTGGGGCCGGGCCTTCCGCAGCCAGGGCACCGGGATATACAGGAACTGATAGGTATAGCAGACGAAGAAAATAACCGCTATGACAAAATTGATGGTTTTTAACGTTTCCATAGGCGCTTTCCTTTCTCTGTGCGTACAGCGTCAAGTGTATCAAGATAATTGATACACCAAGTGTACTACATCTCCTCCGTTCTGTCAAGTGCGGAACGGAGGACGGCGGGATATGAGATGCGGCTCATCTATCCCGGTTTATGACATCCAGTATAAAGAAAAACACTTAAAGAAACAAGGGGGGAACCTTTAAGATTCCTTAAAGATGGTATAACAGTTTTGTCACCCGGCCGTCACAGTCCGATTTTTCGGACAGTGACCCTGGTATACTGAGGGCACAGTAAGAGAAATTGAGCCTGTCGAAAAATTCAGAAATCTTCCGTCATCGGAAAGGAAGATCGTTACGAAAGAAACCCATCAGGGGTGTCTTTCGTTTGCAATCACAGGTTTTTCGGAACTTTTAAGTTCTGAAAAACCGCACACAGATTGTCAAAAAAGTCTTTTTTGACAATCTGTGAAATCCCACCGGGAGGTTACGTTATGAACAAGTTTTACGATTATCTGATGCCCGATATGTCCCTGCCCGCCATCGGCGCGCTGGTGCGGTATATCCGCCGGTTCACGGCGGCCATGGGCGGCGACATCCCCGTGGAGGGCCGGATGGGGCGCTACGGCTTCTGCGCCGCCGGAGACAGCCAGCAGGTCCGGGTATACTGGGTGCAGGTGGGCCGCCAGCGGATCCCCGTGGACGCGGTGATCTGAGGTATAGGACGCGCCGGGCGGCGCATAGGCTGGGTCTGAGGTGGGGACGATGATGTGCCGATTTTCACAGCTGCGCCGCAAGGAGGTCATCAACATCTGCGACGGCAGCCGCCTGGGCTGCGTGGGGGACCTGGAGCTATGCATCCCGGAGGGCACCGTCAAGGCCCTGATCGTCTTTGGCCCCTGCCGGTTCTTCGGCCTGTTCGGCCGGGGGGAGGATTACTACATCCCCTGGGACTGCGTCCAGCGATTCGGTGAGGATATCATCCTCATCGACAAGCCCTTCCAGCGCCGGGAGGGGGAAAAGAAAAAGCGGCGCTGGTAAAAAAGCGGCTGTGCCTTTTGTAGCACAGCCGCTTTTTGATCGTTCACATATTCCCTGCCGCACGCCGGTACACCAGGCTGTCCTCTTTTCCGAAGGCCCGGGCGGCGTGCTCCACGGTGATGGCCGCCTCCCGGGAATAGGGGAAGAACAGCAGCACCGGGGTCCTGAAGGTCAGCACAATGACCTTTTGGGTCATCACGCACACGTCCCAGTCCGCCCAGTCGAAATGGGTGGGTCTGCCCTTTTCGTTCTCCTCCCGGATGCCGTCGGCATCGAAGCTCACGGTGCCGTCGGGGCCGTTCTGTTGCCGGAACTGCTGCCAGCTGCGGCGATAGCTTCTCTGCAGCTGCCCCCGCAGCACCAGCTCCGTCACGCCGCAGCCGAAGCAAAGCCCGGCCATGGCCCCCGACACACCGCCCAGCTTCAGCAGGACCGTCATGGCCCCCAGCACCGCCGCCAGGATCAGAAAGGCGATCCCCCGCCGCAGCAGTCCCCGGGCATACCAGCTGAAGCGGCGGCACCGGGCGTCGTGCTTTTTCAGCCGGCGCCGCCGGGCCGCGATGCCCTGGGCCAGGTCAAACAGCCGCTCCGTGTCCGTCAGGTGATAGTGCAGCTGGAAGAAGGTCTCCCCTGTCATGCCCGCTCAGCCGCCAGGGCCTCCTCCAGTGCGTGGGCCATCTGGTCGGGGCAGGAGGTGGGCTTGGGGCCGCAGTGGATGCCCTTCATCCGCTTGATGGCCTCCTGGGCGTCCATGCCCACCACCAGGCGGCTGATGCCCTGCAGATTGCCGTTGCAACCGCCCTCCACCTTCACGCTTTTGATCACGCCGTCCTCCAGCTCCACGGTCATTTTCTGGGAACAGACGCCCCGGGGGGTATAAGTATAGGTCATATCGCTCAAACTCCTTTTGTGTAATCAGGAGTCCATTATACCCCAGTCCGGCGGATTTGGCAAGACCTACGCCCGCTGCTGCTTCCGCTGCAGCTGTAATCGGTCGGCGATCATGGCAATGAACTCGGAGTTGGTGGGCTTGCCCTTGGCGGAATTTACCGTATAGCCGAAGTATTTCTGCAGCGTCTCGATGTCCCCCCGGTCCCAGGCCACCTCGATGGCGTGGCGAATGGCCCGCTCCACCCGGGACGGCGTGGTGCAGAAGCGCTTGGCTACCTCGGGATACAGTACCTTTGTCACGGCGTTGATCACGTCCATGTCATTCACCGCGATCATGATGGCCTCCCGTAGGTACTGGTATCCCTTGATGTGTGCCGGGACGCCGATCTCGTGAATGATGGCAGTCACCATCCCCTCCAGAGCCGGAGCAAAGGGTTCCTCCTCCTGCTCCGGCGCGGCGGCCTGCCGCATCAGCTCCAGCAGGGACTCCTCGTTCACCGGCTTGGGCAGGAAGAAGTACACACCCATTTCCATGGCCCGCGCCACGGTCTTTCTGTTGCAGAAGGAGGATACCACAATCGTCCGCATGGCGCCCTGGCCCGACTGGTTCAGCTGGCGCAGCAGCCCGAAGCCGTCCAGGCCCGGCAGCACCACGTCCGTCACCAGCAGCTGCGGCCGTAGCCGCCGCACCAGCTCCAAGGCCTGTTCCCCGTCCCCTGTGCTGCCCGTCACGTGGAACTCGCCTGTGGCCTCCATCCGCTGACGCAGCATGGTCCGAAATTCCTCATTGGCATCTGCCAGTACGACCGTTACCTTGTTTTCCATTTTGTTCCAACCCTTTTTACATAAAGTTTACAGCCAAGGCTGCACATTTCACGACAAGCCAACATTTGTCGTTTGACCTGCATATAATTTACCAGGATTGGACAGGTTTTTCAAGGGATAATTGTCGAATAATCATAATAAAATTTCGACAAAACCATGTTAATTTGTCGTAAGTGACATATATTGGTGTACTTAACAGCATCTTAGCCAACATATTGTATTCAGCCGCGAACGAAATTCGCACGATAGGACTCATTGATTTCCCGCAGTTCCTTTTTTCCCTCGATATAGGGGCGGTACATCTCCTCCACCCGGCCCCCGCCGAGATTGCCGCACCCGCTGCACCCGTCGCAGCCGCCGTCGCACAGAGCCCGCCGGACGATCTCCTCCCGCTGGGCCCGGGTCGTGTCCTTGATCAGCACCGATTTCATTCCTCGCACCTCCCTTCAGCATCAGTATACCCCCGCCCGGGCCGGGTATGCCTGCCGCCTTCGGGATAACGGCCCCTCTCCCCTTTTCCGGCGCTAAAAACCCACCGCTTTCACAAACGAAAACGGCGGGTTTTATTTTATATGGTATATTTCAGCCCTCCTGCAAATAGCCGAACTCCTCCTGAAACAGGTCGTCGGCATAGGCCCGCAGCTTCCGGCAATAGTCGTCATAGGCCGCCATCATCCGCACGGCCTCCGGCGTCAGCTCCGCGCCGCCGCCGCCCCGTCCGCCGGTGACGGAGTGCAACAGAGGAAAGCCCAGGGCCTCCTGAGCCTTTTTGGTAATGGTCCACGCCTTGGAATAGGCCATGTTCATGGACATGGCCGCCGCCCGCAGCGAGTGCAGCTCCTGCACCTTCCGCAGCAGCTGCGCCATTCCCGGCCCGAAGCACTTCTCTCCGCAGAACAGCCGGACCGTCAGGTTGTACGTCATTTTCTCATCCATGCCCCTATTGTACCAGCTTCCAGGGTCCCCGTCAACCTTGACGCAGCCGTAAAAACGTGTTATTCTTGGGAAAACGGCAAGAAATCGAGGAGCTTTTATGAAAATTCTCATTCGCGGCGCCGGGGACATCGCCACCGGCATCGCCCTGCGCCTGTACCGGGCCGGGATGCAGGTGGTCATGACCGACCTGCCCGCCCCCACGGCCATCCGCCGGACGGTGTGCTTTTCCCAGGCCATTATCCTGGGGGAGATGACGGTGGAGGACGTCACCGCCCGCCGGGCGGAGACCTCGGACCAGGCGGAGGCCCTGCTGGCCCAGGGGCTGATCCCGGTGCTGGCGGACCCGGACTGCACCTGCCGCACCCGCCTGCGGCCCGACGCCCTGGTGGACGCCATTCTGGCCAAGCGCAACCTGGGCACGAAAATAGACGATGCGCCTATTGTCGTGGGCATCGGTCCGGGCTTCACGGCGGGGGAGGACTGCCACGCCGTGGTGGAGACCATGCGGGGCCACACCCTGGGCCGGGTGATCTACCGTGGCAGCGCCCTGCCCAACACCAACATTCCCGGCCTCATCGGCGGATACGCCGGGGAGCGGGTGCTGCGGGCCCCGGCGGAGGGGATTTTCTGCCAGAAGCTGGAAATCGGCGCGGTGGTCCGGGCCGGGGACGTCGCCGGAGAGGTGGCGGGCCAGCCCATGAGATGCACCATTGACGGCGTACTGCGGGGCATTCTGGCCGATGGAACGCCGGTTTTCCGGGGCATGAAGGCCGGAGACGTGGACCCCCGGTGCAAGCCGGAGTACTGCACCACCGCCTCGGACAAGGCCCTGGCGGTAGGCGGCGGCGTGCTGGAGGCGGTGCTGCACCTGCATCACCGGAACCGTCCGGCGGAAAAACAGAGTCAATTTACTGGAGGAGCTATTTTATGACCTTGATGGACTATTGCATGCAATATATCGGCGAGATCATGGACGGAAAGCGCGCCGCCCCGGAGGGGGTGACCCTGACGGAGACGGACCCCATGCGCCGCAGCCTGGAGCTGCTGCAGAAGGCCGGCGACATCCCCACCCTGGTGCGGATGTGTGCCGCCCAGGACGGCACGGAGATCCCCCAGGAGGTGTTCGACAGCTTCGACCCGGAGTCCCTGACCCAGCTGGCCGGGGCGGAGGACACAGCCCCGGAAGAGCCGGAACAGCCGCAGCAGCCGGACCCGGACGCCGGAAAGCACGCCTTCCAGGTGCTGCTGGACTGCGTGGCCCTGGACGACGGCCTGGTGCAGTATCTGACCCAGGTGCTGCGGGACGGGGACTGGGCGGGGTTTTACAAGCTGTCCCAGATCACCACGAAAATGGACCTGAACCCGGAGGAATTTCTGTTCTGGCTGGGCAACAAGGAGCTTTGGGCTGACGACGAGGAGCGGGTCTGCGCCGCGGTGATGGACGCCTGCCTGGAGCGCCTGCGGCAGGAGGGGCGGCTGGAGCTGCTGGCGGCGCTGCTGTCCGGGGACCGACATACCTTTGAGACCTTCCGCTGCGAAGCGCCGGAGCTGGTGCACCTGCCCCAGGCCACCTATGAATGGTACTGCCGGAACTATCTGGACCGGGACTACCCCTTCCGGATGCTGCTGCGGTGCAACGGGGTGACATTTCCGGACCGGAAGGAGGCATAAGCGCATGGAATATTGCATCCTTGTGATCAACCCCGGGTCCACCTCCACCAAAATCGCCGTGTTCCAGGGGGAGAAGGTCCTTCTGCAGCAGAACATCCGCCACAGCGGGGAGGAGCTGGCCCCCTATACCGCCATCATGGACCAGGCCCCCTTCCGCCTCCGGTGCGTGGAGCAGGCCCTGGCGGGCTTCGACCTGACCCGGCTGGACGCGGTGTGCGCCCGGGGCGGTATGCTGCCGGCCTGCCCCAGCGGGGCCTTCGCCGTGGACCAGGACATGATCGGCTATCTCTCCGCCATCACCCAGGGAGCACACGCCTCCAACCTGGGCTGCGTCATGGCCCGGGACCTGGCGGAGCCGCTGCACATCCCGGCCTATGTATACGACCCCGTGGCGGTGGACGAAATGCCGCCTATGGCCCGGATCACCGGCATTCCCGAGCTGCCCCGGCGGATGATGGGCCACGCCCTGAATACCCGGGCCATGGCCATCCGCTGCGCGGAGACGGTGCTGCACAAGCCCTTTGACCAGTGCCGCCTGATCGTGCTGCACCTGGGCGGCGGTGCGTCGGTGCGGCTGTTCATCGGCGGGAAAATGGTGGACAACGTCCGGGACGACGAGCTGCTGTTTGCCCCGGAGCGAAGCGGCGGCATTGCCGCCGAGCAGCTGGTGAAGCTTTGCTACTCCGGCAAGTATGACCGGGGGCAGATGATGAAGCTGGTGCGGGGCAAAAGCGGCCTGCTGGCCCACCTGGGCACCAGCGATGCCATGGAGGTGGAGCGCCGTATCGCCGCCGGGGACGAGAAGGCCCGGATGGTGTACGACGCCATGCTGTATACCGCGGCCAAGTCCATCGGGGCCCTGGCCGCCGTCGCAGACGGCCGCATTGACCGCATTATCCTCACCGGCGGCATTGCCCACTCCCGGTACGTGACGGATTACCTGACCCAAAAGGTAGGATTTATTGCGCCGGTGGAGGTCATGGCCGGTGAGTTCGAGATGGAGGCCCTGGCCGCCGGTGCCTCCCGGGTGCTGGCGGGACAGGAGACGCCCCACCGGTTCCGGGACCTGCTGAAGGGGGAGTAAGCGGTGCTGAAGTCGTTTTTTGACCCCAACGGGGCCTTTGCCCGGGGCATGGAGCGGGTTTGGAGCCTGATCGTGCTGAACGTGCTGTGGCTGGTGTGCTCGCTGCCGGTGGTGACCATGGGGGCCTCCTGCGCCGCCCTGTACCAGGTGCTGGGAAAGCTCATCGCCGGGGAGGACAGTCACGTTGCCCGGCAATTCTTCCGGGCCTGGGGCGAAAACTGGAAAAAAGCCACGCCGGTGTGGCTGATTTTGCTGGCGGTGGCGGCCCTGTGCGGCTTCGACCTGTATATGGCCCGGCTGAACGAGTCGTTTTTGTGGGAGCTGCTGGCGGTGTTCGCCCTGCAGCTGGCGGCCATGGTGATGACCTTCGCCTTCCCGCTGATGGCCCGGTACGAAAACACCTGGCGCAACCACCTGAAAAACGCCATGCTGGTGGCGGTGGGGCACCTGCCCCGGATGCTGCTGATCTGGCTGATATGGGCGGTGCCGGTGGGGGTAAGCGTGTTCATCCCGGAGGTGGGGTTCTACCTGAGCATCGTGTGGGTGCTGATCGGATACAGCAGCCTCAGCTATGTGACGGCCCTGCTGCTGCGGCCGGTATTCCGCAGCCTGGACGAAAACGGATCCAAATAATCAAAAACTCCGGAAGCATCGCTTCCGGAGTTTCCTTTATACAAGCCGTGTTATTTCTCTCGTTTTATACAGTCCGTATTACCGCTGCAGGGTCTTGACCCACTCGCCGTATTTGCGGAGGTTCTCGTCCCGGGCGGCGGGGTTTTCGCCGATGGTCAGGACATAGACCTTGATCTTGGGCTCGGTGCCGCTGGGCCGCACCAGGATGGTGGTGCCGTCCGCCAGCTCATAGCGCAGCACGTTGCTGCCGGACAGCTCCATGGCGGATTTTTCGCCGGTGCGGCAGTCGATGGCGCTGCCGTCGGTATAGTCCTTGCGGCGCAGGACCTCCACCCCGGCAATAGCGGCCGGGGGATCTGCCCGCAGATCCCGCATCAGCTGAGCCATCTTCTCCAGGCCGTCCAGGCCGGGCATCACCAGATTGTGGGTCTTTTCGCCGTAATAGCCGTACTTTTCGTACAGGGCGTTCAGGGCGTCAAACAGGGTCATGCCCTGGGCGGCGTACCAGGCGGCCATCTCCGTCAGAATCAGGGAGGCGGTGACGGCGTCCTTATCCCGGACGTAGTTCCCCAGCATATAGCCGTAGCTCTCCTCGTAGCTCATGATGACCTGGCCCTTGCCCTGGCCCTCCAGCTCGTTCTTCTTCTCGGCCATGAACTTGAAGCCGGTGAAGGTATCACAGCAGGTGACGCCGTTGGCCTCGGCCACCTTCCGGGCCATCTCGGTGGTGACGATGGTCTTCAGGAAGTAGGGATGCTCCGGCAGCTTGCCCGCCCGGCGCATGGCCCCGATGAGGTAGTCCAGCATCAGCACGCCGGTCTGGTTGCCGGTAACGGGCACAAAGGAGCCGTCGTGGCTACGGACCATGATGCCCACCCGGTCGCTGTCCGGGTCGGTGCCCAGGATGAAGTCCGCCCCCACCTGGTTGGCCAGGTCAATGGCCAGATAGAAGCCCTCAGGGTTCTCCGGATTGGGGGAGGCCACCGTGGGGAAATTGCCGTCCAGCACCATCTGCTCCTTGACGCAGTACAGGTGCTTCACGCCCAGGCCCCGCAGGGCCTCCGGCACCAGCTGCCAGCCGCAGCCGTGGAAGGGGGTGTACACCATTTTGAAGGTGTCGGCCACCTGGGCCATGGACTGCCGGTCGTTGACCATGGCCATGACATGGGCCATGAAGCGGTCGTCGGTCTCCCGGCCCATGACCTGGATCAGACCCTGGGCTGCCGCGTCGTCATAGGCCATGCGGCGCACGCCGGTGAAGATGTCGATATGCTCCAGCTCCCGGGCAATGGCGGCGGCGTGCTGGGGCGGCAGCTGTGCGCCGTCGGACCAGTAGACCTTGTAGCCATTGTACTCCTTGGGGTTATGGCTGGCGGTAACGTTGATGCCCGCCTGGCAACCATACTCCCGCACGGCGAAGCTCAGCTCCGGCGTGGGGCGCAGGGACTCGAAAATCCGCACATGGATGCCGTTGGCGGCGCACACCTCGGCGGCGGCCCGGGCAAACTCCATGGAATGGTTGCGGCAGTCCATGCACAGGGCCACGCCCCGGCGCCTGGCGTCCTCACCCTCGGCGCAGATGACGTTGGCAAAGCCCTGGGTTGCCCAGCGGATCACGTGGACGTTCATCTGGTGCAGGCCCACCTTCATGGTGCCCCGCAGACCGGCGGTGCCGAACTCCAGAGGCCCGTAGAACCGCTCGCGGATCTCCTTTTCGTCGCCGCGGATGCTCTCCAGCTCGGCGTGCTCCTCCGGCGTCAGTGCCGGGGAGGCCAGCCACTTCTCATATTCCCGCATGTAGTCCATCAGAAAATCTCCTTCCCTTCTATTACGCCTGGGGCTGCTCCGGTTCCTCCACCGGCTCAGCCTCCAGAATTTCCTTGGCGTCCTCCAGCAGGGAGGCCGGAACATACAGGCTGGCGCCGTAGCCGGAAAAGCCGTTGATGACCTTTCCCGCGCCGCCCTCATAGTCAAAATACTTGAAGCAGGGGATGCGATAGGCCGCCAGAAGCGAGATGAGCATATCCGCATCGGCGGTGGAATCGAAGGTGCTGGTCAGCAGAACCGCCCTCTCCTTCTCTCCCCTGGCATTGACGGGCCACTCCGGCGCATCCGGCGCAAAGGCCCACTTGGAATTGTCCATATGCGATACCTCCTGAAATGAAAGTTTATTTGTGATATTTCGTACCGGCGGCGATCTGACACGCCCGGTATATCTGCTCCAGCAGCATGATGCGGGCCAGGTGATGGGGAAACGTCATAGGCGACATGGACAGCCGCCAGTCGGCCTGGCACTTCAGGTCCTCCGAAAGGCCCACGCTGCCGCCGATGAGAAAGGTCAGCTGGCTCTTTCCGGACACGGCCAGCTCCTGCATCCGGCGGCTCAGCTCCACGCTGGAGCAGGGCTTGCCCTCGATGCACAGGGCGATAACGGCCCCGCCCCGGGGCAGCCTTTCCCGGATGGCGGCGGCCTCCGCCGCCAGAGCCCGCTGAATCTCCGCCGCCGAGGGGTCCTCCGGCAGGCGGCTCTCCGGCAGCTCGATGATCTCCAGCTTGCAGTGCCGCCCCAGGCGCTTGGCATATTCGGCGGCGGCCTCCTGATAGAACTTCTCCTTCAGCTTTCCCACGCAGAGGACGGTTATCTTCTGCATGGCGTCCCCTCCGTCTCATAGGCGGGACTCAGCTCGTCCCGGGGCGCCACATACAGCCGCACCTGGGCCCCACCGGCCCGCAGGGCGCGGTCCACCGCGTCATAGGCCAGCTGGGGCGTGTTGTTCTCCTTGCTGAGATGGGCCAGAACGATGCACTCGGTGCCGCAGGCGGCCATCCGGGCGGCAAAAGCCGCCGCATCTTCGTTGGACAGGTGGCCCTGGCTTCCCAGGACCCGCTGCTTCAGGGGATAGGGATACGGCCCGGACCGCAGGCGGTCCACGTCGTGGTTGCTCTCCAGCACCAGCATGCCCACCCCCGGCAGAACCTCCTCCGCCTCCGGGGTCACATAGCCGGTGTCCGTCAGAATGCCAACGGAGCCGGAGCCGTCGATGCGGTAATCCATGCTCTGGGCGGCGTCGTGGGACGTGGCAAAGGCCGTGACCCGGCAGGAGCCGATGCAGAACTCGGTTCCGGGGTCCCGGGGCCGCAACAGCGGCTCCACCCCCGCCAGGCGATACGCCAGCTGCCGGGCGGTGCCGGGACTTGCATACAGGGGGACGGTATGGTGTTTGATCAGGGTGGCCAGGCCGGAGATATGATCCGTGTGCTCGTGGGTAATGAGAATGCCGTCCAGGTCGTCCATGCTGAGGCCCAGCCGGGCCAGGCCCGTTTTGATGCGGCGGGTGGATATTCCGGCGTCCACCAGGATATGGGTGCCGCCGTCGGACAGCAGCAGGCAGTTGCCCTGGGAGCCGCTGGACAGGGTATGTAGGGTCATCAAAATGCGCTTACCTCACAGAAAAATTCGGCATCCGCCGCGGATGGCGGCGGACGCCGTGAAAAATGCCGTATCAGCCGATGTGGGCCTCGGCCTCCTGGGCCTCGGGAATTTCCTCCACACGGATATCCGCCCCCACGGAGCGGAGCTTGCCCACCAGGTCCTCATAGCCCCGCTCGATAAACTGCACCTGGCTCAGCTCGGTGACGCCCCGGGCCGCCAGACCCGCGATCACCAGGGCCGCACCGGCCCGCAGGTCGCAGGCCTGCACCGGCGCGCCGGTGAGGTACTCCACGCCCTCGATCACGGCCACCCGGCCGTCCACCTGAACCTGTCCGCCCATGCGGCGCAGCTCGTCCATATACTTGAAGCGGTTGGCCCCGTACACGCCCTCGGTGACCAGGCTGGTCCCCTGGGCCAGGGACAGCACCACCGCGATCTGGGGCTGCATATCCGTGGGGAAGCCGGGGTAGGGCTGGGTCTTGACGTTGGTGCGCTGCAGAGGCCCGGACCGGGACACCAGCAGGGTGTCGTCCTCCTCCTCCACGGTGACGCCCATCTCCGTCAGCTTGGCGGAGATGCAGTCCATGTGCTTGGGGATCACGTTGCGGATCAGCAGCCGTCCGCCTGCGGCGGCCACGGCGGCCATATAGGTACCGGCCTCGATCTGGTCGGGAATGATGCAGTAGGTGCCGCCGTTGAGCTTCTCCACGCCCCGGATGCGGATGGAATCGGTGCCTGCGCCCTTGATGTCTGCGCCCATGGAGTTCAGGAAGTTGGCCAGGTCCACGATGTGCGGCTCCTTGGCGGCGTTTTCGATGGTGGTGGTGCCCTCGGCCAGGGCCGCGGCCATCATGATGTTCATGGTAGCGCCCACGCTGACCATGTCCAGATACACGGCAGCGCCGGTCAGGCGGCCGCCCTTGGCCACGGCCTGGACCAGGTTGCCCTCGGTGACCTCCGCGCCCATGGCCCGGAAGCCCTTGACGTGCTGGTCGATGGGCCGGACGCCGAAATTGCAACCGCCGGGCATGGCCACGGTGGCCTTGCCGAAGCGGCCCAGCAGCGCGCCCAGCAGGTAATAGCTGGCCCGGATCCGGCGCACCAGCTCGAAGGACGGCTGGGTGGAGTGCACATGGCGGCTGTCGATCTCCACCGTGTGTCGGTTCAGCACCCGGACGCGGGCCCCCAGCTCCTCCAGAATGGAGAACAGCAGCGTCACGTCGCTGATCTGGGGGATGTTTTCAATGCGGCAGACCCCGTCCACCAGCAGGGCGGCGGGGATGATGGCAACGGCGGCATTTTTTGCGCCGCTGATGGTGACCTCGCCCATCAGCGGACGGCCGCCATGAATGATATACTTATTCAAAACAGGCACCCTCTCTTAGGTAGTGTAGAAATATGTCCGTGAGTCTATCATGCCCACGGGTGGAAAACTTCATACGGCGATCCGCAGGAAGTATCAAATCGCACACACGTCCAGTATATCATATTTTTCAAAAATAGCAAGCAAAGACGGCAATTCTTTTTGAATTTATTGTATATAAAGCGCCCCGGGAAGCCCCGGAGCGCTTGCATGATAGAGTTGTCCGCCTCAGTCCTGCTGCCAGTTGTGCCACACGTTCTGGACGTCCTCGTTGTCCTCCAGCATGTCAATGAGCTTGTTCATGTTCTTGACGTCGTCCTCGCCGGTCATGGTGACGTAGTTCTGGGGCACCATCTCGATCTCGGCGCTTTCAAAGGTGTAGCCCTTGTCCTCCAGGGCCTTGACCACGTCGTTGAAGCTGTCGGGATCGGTGGTGATCTCGAACACGGGGCCGTCGGGGGAGAAATCCTCGGCGCCGGCGTCCAGCGCGTCCATCATGACGGTGTCCTCGTCCAGCTCGCCGTCCTCGTTGTCGATGACGATAACGCCCTTGCGGTCGAAGGACCAGGAGACGCAGCCCTGAGCGCCCATGCCCTTGCCGTACTTATCGAAATAGTGCCGGATCTCGGGGGCGGTGCGCTGGCGGTTGTCGGTCAGGGCCTCCACGATAACGGCCACACCGCAGGGGCCGTAGCCCTCGTAGGTGACGGACTCGTAGTTATCGGTGTTGCCGGAGCCCAGCGCCTTGTCGATGGTGCGCTTGATGTTGTCGTTGGGCATATTGGCCGCCTTGGCCTTGGCCACCACGGTGGCCAGACGGGAGTTATTGGCGGGGTCGCCGCTACCGCCCTGCTTGACGGCCACGATGATCTCCTTGGCAATCTTGGTGAAGGTGGCGGAGCGCTTGGCATCGGCCGCGCCCTTGGTCTTTTGAATATTGTGCCACTTGGAATGTCCGGACATGTGATTACTCTCCTTCGGTCATGTAGTATTGCACGGCGTCGTGATGGACCGCCGATTTTGAGACGCGGATATCGGGAAACGCTTTTTGCAGGCGGCGCACCACCTCGGCGCACACCACGTCCTCCGTGGGGAAGTGCCCCGCGTCGATGAGGTTGAGGCCCTGGGTGTCCAAAAAGTCGTTATACCGCAGGTCGCTGGTGACAAAGGTATCGCACCCCTGGGCCAGCGCCTGGGGGATATATTCGCCGCAGGCCCCGCCGCCCACGGCCACCCGGCGCACGGGCCGTCCGCCGCTGCGGTATCGCAGGCCCCTGCAACCTAATGATTTTACCACATCATGCAGGAACTGTTCAAGGGGTTTTTCGCAAGAAAGTGTGCCGATGCGGCCAATTTTTTGTTCATTCAGCGGAATCGTGTCCGTCAGCCCCAGGGCCCGGGCCAATTGATCGTTGACGCCGCCCTCCGCCGCGTCCAGATTGGTGTGCATACAGATGGCGGACAGGTCATGGCGCACCAGGTACGTCAGAAGCCCCCCCAGGCGGGTGTCGTCCCGGAGAGTCTGCATCTCCCGCTCGTGCCAGCGGACGTTCATCACCGGGTGGTGGGCCACGATCAGGTCCGCCCCCAGCTCCGCCGCCTCCGCCGCCACGGCGGGGGTTACGTCCAGGGCTGCCAGCACCCGGCGGACCTCCCGGTCCCCCCGGCCCACCAGCAGACCCACATTGTCCCAGCTCTCCGCCGTTTCCCGGGGAGCCCAGGCATACAGAAAGGTTTCGATGTCCCGTACCGTGGTCATTTCAGCGCCTCCTTCTTCTTTTCCAGGGCGGCGATCAGCTGCGGCAGGGTCCCGCAGTCCGCCCCTTCCCTGCTGTGCCGCAGGCCGTCCAGCCGGCGGCGCAGACGCTGCAGCTGTGCGTCCAGATAATCGCCGTACAGGGGGTCCCCCTCCAGATGCAGGCCGCCGTACAGCCGGGCCTCGTCCGGGGTAAAGGGCTCCCCTGCCGTCATCTGCAGCACCACATAGAGCTTCCCCTTGTCCCACACCAGCCGCTCGTTTTCGCAGGCATAGCCGTTCCGGGAAAGCCACAGCCGCAAGAGCTCCACCTTGGTCTGGGGCTGCAGCAGCAGGGTGCAGCCGGAGTCCCGGGGCCAGGGGCTGTCGGTCAGGATATGGATGATGGTCTCGCCGCCCATACCGGCCATGACCACCGTGTCCGCCTCATGGGCGGCAATGCCCCGCAGGCCGTCGCACAGGCGCAGGTCCAGGGCCGTGCCGTACTCCTCCGCCGTGCGGCGGGCGTGGGCCAGAGGCTCCGGCCCGATGTCGGCGGCGATGGCGGAGGCGATGCGCCCCTGCTGCATGAGCCACACCGGAAGATAGCCGTGGTCCGTGCCGATATCCGCCAGTCTGGCCCCCTGGGGGACCATATCCGCCAGCAGCCGCAGCCGGGGCTGCAATTGTAAGTGTTTCATAGGTTCTCCTGATAACACAGATAAACGCATACGGACGGGCCGTATGCGTTCCTGTTTGCATATGACGGTTACTGGGCGCTCTTGTTGGCCTCCTCGTTGACCAGGGCCAGCAGCTTGTCCACGTCGATGCCGTGAACGGCGCAGGCTTCCTCCACGGTCTCGCCGCGGGAGGAGGGGCAGCCCAGGCAGTGCATACCGATGGACAGGAAGATGGGAGCGGTCTGGGGCG
>ERZ857840.931-NODE-931-length-37123-cov-7.591049_pt1 | contig 37123 bp, 29 predicted proteins | sample MGYA00519760_ERZ857840 | MGnify/ENA primary metagenome ERZ857840 (study PRJEB31778, sample SAMEA3449371) | human gut metagenome | biome: human gut; feature: human-associated habitat; material: faeces | place: United Kingdom | collected 2010/2012 ... | reverse complement strand
CTCTCTTGCCCACGATAATGGGAAGCTTTCCTGCCTTGTCTCTGGCAGCGATTATGCCGTCCTCGGTGAGCACCATGAGTGAAACCGTACCCTTTATCTTCTCCTGAGCATTCCTGATACCGTCAACGAAATTATCCTTCTGAGCAATGAGTGCACCTATAAGCGAGCTGGAATTAACCTTTCCGCTGCTCATGGACTCAAAGCTTGCAAAACAGTCGTTGAGTATCTCGTCTCTTATCTCAGCTGCGTTGTTGATTATACCGATGTTGCATACGGCATAAAGACCAAGCTTTGAGCGGAGAAGAATGGGCTGAGGGTCTGTATCGCTTATGCAGCCGATACAGAGATTGCCCTTCATTGTTTCGATATCCTTTTCAAACTTAGTTCTGAAAGGAGAATTTTCTATGCTGTGAATACTTCTCTGGAAGCCAAGCTGGAGATGCGTCCCATTTCATTACGCAATGTCCGGGAGCGGGCAAAATTCAAAATCCAGGAGGGTCTGTGCCGGGCCTTTCGGGGCTATCTGTATTCTCAGGGATTTACCGAGATCCATACGCCTAAGATCGGAGCCAAAGGAGCAGAAGGCGGAGCGAATATTTTCCGCCTGGAATATTTTCATCGCAAGGCAGTATTGGAGCAGAGCCCACAGCTGTATAAGCAGATGATGGTGGGAGTCTTTGACCGGGTCTTTGAGACGGGGCCGGTATTTCGGGCGGAAAAGCACAATACCAAGCGTCATTTGAACGAATATACCAGCCTTGACTTTGAGATGGGCTACATCGAGGATTACACCGACATCATGGCAATGGAAACCGGATTTTTACAGTACATGGTGGAGCTTCTTAAAAAGGATTACGCAAAAGAGCTGGAGATCCTGAAAGTTATGCTTCCAAAGACAGAAGAAATCCCAACTGTACCGTTCACGAAAGCGAAAGAGCTGGTAGCCGAGAAATACAACCGAAAGATCCGCAACCCGTTCGACCTTGAGCCAGAGGAGGAGCTTCTGATCGGCCAGTATTTCAAAGAGGAGTACGATGCAGACTTCGTATTCGTCACCGAATATCCGTCGAAAAAGAGACCGTTCTATGCGATGGACGACCCGGAGGATAAGAGATACACAAAGAGCTTTGACCTGCTGTTCCACGGTCTGGAGATTACAACCGGAGGCCAGCGTATCCACGATTACAAGATGCTCTCTGAAAAGATCGCAGCCCGCGGCATGACAGAAGAGGGCATGGAGCAGTATTTAAGTGCTTTCAAACACGGTATGCCGCCGCACGGAGGTCTTGGCATCGGTCTGGAGCGTCTGACCATGAAGCTGATCGGTGAGGACAACGTCCGCGAGACAACGCTGTTCCCGCGTGATCTTACAAGACTGGAGCCGTAAGCGGATCCTGCTGGAAAATAAAAAAGGAGAATGAGTGAAATGGCAAATGTGATTTCAGATGAAACGATGGAATATGTCGGCATCCTGGCAAAGCTGGAATTAAAGGATGAGGAAAAAGAATCCGCACGGCAGGATATGCAGAAGATGCTGGATTATGTAGATAAATTAAACGAGCTCGACACCAGCAAGGTCGAGCCGATGACCCACATTTTCGAGATGGGAAATGTATTCCGCGAGGATGAAGTAACCAATGGCGACGACCGCGATGCAATGCTTACCAATGCACCGGAAGTCAAAGAGGGCCAGTACAAGGTTCCGAAAACGGTAGAATAGCAGGAGGAGATTGATATGGAAATCAAAGATATGACAGCAGTACAGCTTTCTGCCGCAATCAAAGAAGGAAAGATCACTGTAGCGGACGCTGTAGAAGCGTCTCTTGCGGCAGTCAAAGCATCGGAAGAATCAATTCACGCATTCCTTCTTGTGGATGAAGAGGGTGCAAGAGCACGCGCGGCAGAAGTGCAGAAGAAAATTGACGCAGGAGAGCTCACCGGTCCGCTGGCCGGCGTTCCGATTGCGGTCAAGGACAACATCTGTACGAAAGGTCTTGCGACGACGTGTGCGTCAAAGATCCTGCAGAACTTTGTTCCGACGTACGATGCAGAGGTTATCACACGGCTCGAAGAGGCGGGAGCCGTTATCATCGGAAAGACAAACATGGATGAGTTTGCGATGGGAAGTACGACAGAGACTTCCGCGTACGGCGTGACGAAAAATCCATGGAACACCGAACACGTTCCAGGCGGTTCCTCCGGCGGTTCCTGCGCAGCCGTTGCAGCAGGAGAAGTACCGATGGCACTTGGCTCCGATACCGGCGGATCGATCCGTCAGCCGAGTTCCTTCTGCGGCGTAACCGGCATGAAACCGACGTACGGCACCGTTTCCCGTTACGGACTGATCGCTTATGGTTCCTCCCTTGACCAGATCGGACCGGTCGCAAAGGATGTGACAGACTGTGCAGCACTGCTGCAGACGGTCGCTTCGTATGATGCAAAAGATGCGACATCGATGAAACGCGACGATTACGATTTCATGAGCGCTTTAAAAGAAGATGTCTCCGATCTGAAAATCGGTATTCCGAACAGCTGCTTCGGCGAAGGCCTGGATCCGCAGGTGAAGGAATCCATTTTAAAAGCTGCCGATGTCCTGAAGGCACGCGGAGCAGAAGTAGAGTATTTCGATCTCGACCTCATTGATTATGCCATTCCGGCTTACTACGTTATTGCATCCGCTGAGGCAAGCTCCAACCTGGAACGCTTCGACGGCGTGAAATACGGCTTCCGTGCCAAAGAGTACGAAGGACTCCACGATATGTATAAGAAGAGCCGTTCCGAGGGCTTCGGTCCGGAGGTGAAACGACGGATTATGCTGGGAAGCTTCGTCTTAAGCTCCGGTTACTATGATGCGTATTATCTGAAAGCACTGCGCACGAAAGCCCTGATTAAACAGGAATTTGACCGCGCATTTGAAAAATACGATATGATTTTAAACCCGGCAGCACCATCGACCGCACCGCGTCTCGGGGAATCGCTTTCCGATCCGCTGCAGATGTATCTGGGCGATATTTACACAGTATCCGTCAACCTCGCCGGCCTTCCGGGCATCACCGTTCCGTGCGGTATGGATGACAAGGGGCTTCCGATCGGCATGCAGCTTATCGGAGACTGTTTCTCAGAGAAAAAACTGTTCCGTGCAGCGTACACCTATGAGCAGGCACGCGGTGCATTCGGGCAGCCGAAAGAATGGTAAGGAGGAAGCAAAACAATGTCAAAACAGTATGAAACCGTCATCGGACTTGAAGTACATGTGGAGCTTGCGACGCGAACAAAAATTTTCTGCGGCTGCTCTACCGCATTCGGCGGTGCGCCGAACACCCACACCTGCCCGGTCTGCACCGGTATGCCGGGATCCCTTCCGGTATTAAATAAGAAGGTTGTCGATTACGCCCTGCGCGTCGGACTGGCTGCAAACTGCAAAATCAACCAGCTCTGCAAATTCGACCGGAAGAACTATTTCTACCCGGACAACCCGCAGAACTATCAGATTTCCCAGCTGTATCTGCCGATCTGCCACGATGGATATGTCGAGATTGACACCGCAGCGGGAAAGAAGAAAATCGGCATTCATGAGATCCACATGGAGGAGGATGCCGGAAAGCTGATCCACGATGAGTGGGAGGATTGCTCGCTCGTCGACTACAACCGAAGCGGCGTTCCGCTGATCGAGATCGTCTCCGAGCCAGATATGCGCTCGGCGGAAGAGGTTATCGCTTATCTGGAAAAACTGCGTATGATGATTCAGTATCTCGGCGCATCCGACTGCAAACTGCAGGAGGGCTCGATGCGTGCCGATGTCAACCTTTCGGTCCGTGAGGTCGGAAGTGAGAAATTCGGAACACGTACCGAGATGAAGAACCTGAACTCCTTTAAGGCCATCGGAAGAGCGATCGAGGGAGAGCGTGCAAGACAGATCGAGCTGATCGAGGAAGGAAAAGCCGTTGTCCAAGAGACCCGCCGCTGGGACGACAACAAAGAGTATTCCTACGCGATGCGTTCGAAAGAGGATGCGAAGGATTACCGCTACTTCCCGGACCCGGATCTGCCGCCAGTGCACATTTCCGACGAGTGGATCGACCGCATTGTGAAATCCATGCCGGAATTCCAGCCGGAAAAACAGGCACGCTACGTGGAGCAGTACGGACTGCCGCAGTACGATGCGGGCATTCTGACCGGTTCCAAGAAGCTGTCCGATCTCTTTGAGGAGACGACGGCGCTCTGCGGCAAACCGAAAAAAGTGGCAAACTGGCTGATGGGCGAGACCTTACGTCTCTTAAAGGAGAACGGCCAGGAGCCGGAGGATCTGCAGTTTTCACCAAAGCATCTGGCATCCCTGATCGAACTGGCAGAAGCCGGATCGGTCAACAACCAGGTGGCAAAAGAGGTATTTGAGCAGATCTTTGCAGAGGATGTCGATCCGGAAGCATACGTCGAGGAGCACGGACTGAAAACCGTAAACGACACCGGCCTTCTGGAAGAAACCACGAGAAAAGTTCTGGAAAACAACCCTGGCCCGGTAGAGCAGTACAAATCCGGAAAGACAAAAGTCCTTGGATTTCTGGTCGGCCAGGTCATGAAAGAAATGAAAGGCAAAGCCAACCCGGCAGCAGCAGGAGAGCTGCTGCAGAAGCTGCTGTCTGAATAAAGAAAACAAAATTGCACGAATGGAGGCCTGGAAATGGTCTCCATTTTTCTGCCCGAAAAATCAAAGAAAATGCATAATCTGCCTCCTTTTGGGAAATTCTTTATAAAGAAACCGGAAGAGATAAAAAGACGATACAAAATCCGGAAAAAGGAGGTTTCTTTACATGAAAGGACTGGATTACACCGCACTCACCGTTGCAATCATCGGAGCCGTCAACTGGGGCTTGATCGGATTCTTCCGCCTCGACCTCGTCGCCCTGATCTTCGGAAACATGACGTGGCTGAGCCGCATCATCTACGCGGTTGTCGGCATCTGCGGCCTCTACCTGATCTCCGTCTACGGAAGAATTTCCGACCACGTACTGGGACAGGCGTAAGAACAGGAACCCTCTCATATACGCAGAGAAAGGCGGTATGAGAGGGTTTTCTTTTGCTGTTTTAGGAAGGACAAAACAAATATTGCGGCCCTCTGTATGGTTTTGAGCAGGGATATGGATCAGAAAAAGAAAAAATACCGGATGCTTCTGGTGCAGCTTTCCTGTGCCGTTCTTCTGGCGAGTGATGCCGCAGCGTGGGCATTCCGCGGAAGTCCGGGGAGTCTGGAAAGAGGTATTGTGTATGTGAGTAACTATCTGGTTTGAATGTGATAGATCTTGCTGAATGGATTGCCCTTGCAGCAATTTTTATCAGCTGGTTTGGAACAGGTATTTTATGCAACGGATCTGGATTGTTTCGTTGTGCTGGAACAGGATGGTGACACTCTGTTTCTACAAAGCGTGGTCTGCAAGAAAAAGACGGCGATGAAGAAAATCTTAAAAAGAATCATTATGAAAAAAGAAACCGAGAAATTTGCGAGAAACATCAAAACGGAAGCAGAGTTTCCGAACTCGCAGAGGAATATGCTTTATCGGAAAAGAGCATTCAGCGGATCCTGCGCTGCACAGCAGCAGACGGAAAAAATACGGACTGAATACAAAAACGGAAAGACAGCCATGGAAGAACCCCCGGGCTGTCTTTTGCATTTCTGTTGCTTTTTTTTCGTTTTTCCTTGCATTTCAGAAAGATGCTGTTATAATAAGAGAAAGTGAATAAATATACATCACATGAGGAGAGAAGGAGATTATTATGAAAATGAATTTTGCAAAAAAAGCAACAGCACTTGCAATGTCCGTTCTGTTTGCTGTTTCGATGGCAGGATGCGGGAGTTCTGCATCTACCGCAAAGAAAGTAGAAGTAACATCCGTAGAGGATCTGGCAGATCTGAAGATTGGTGTACAGACCGGAACAACAGGTGATTCTCAGGCGAGCGATGCCGTTAATGCAGATTCCCAGATGCAGCGTTACAACAAAGGCGCCGATGCTATTCAGGCACTGAAAAACGGAAAGATTGACTGTGTTGTCATCGATTCCCTGCCGGCAGAAAAATTCGTTGCAGCAAACGATGATCTGAAAATTGTAGAAGGCATTTTTGATACCGAAGAGTACGCGATGTGCTTCAAAAAAGGAAATGAGTTAAGAGACGAGTTCAACACTGCATTGGCAGAGTTGAAAGAGGACGGAACTCTTGATGAGATCATGAGCAACTACATTGGTGATGAAGTCGGCCAGCATCCGTATGAGTCCCCGGCAGACGTGGACCGTTCCAACGGAACGCTTACCATGGCAACCAACGCTGAGTTCGAGCCGTGGGAGTACAAAGAGGGAACCGATATTGTTGGTATCGACGCTGATATTTCCCAGGCCATCTGCGATAAGCTTGGTTATGAGCTGAAAATCGAGGATATGGCATTTGAAACTATCCTTGCATCCGTCAACAGCGGAAAAGCAGATTTCGGCGCAGCCGGAATGACCGTTACTCCGGCGCGTGAGGAGAGTGTTGATTTCACCGATACTTACGCAAATGCAACGCAGGTTGTTATTGTAAGAAAGTAATCTAATAAGAGGAAAAAGAGCGGCTGTCCGCCAGGCAAAATGGTGCAGCCGCTCTTTTTGCAGGAAATGAAACCACAAAGGAGAGATGTATTCTATGGAAAATTTACAGCATCAGTTTAACCGCTACTTTGTAGACAACGGTGCTACAGAGTGGTGGCTGACCGGTCTGAAGACGACGCTGCTTGTCACGGTAATTGCACTGTGCATCGGTGTTGTGCTCGGACTTCTCATCGCACTGATCCGTTCGACACACGAGCAGACCGGTAAATTAAAACTTCTGAACATTGTGGCACGCGTCTATCTGACGATTATCCGCGGAACGCCGTCCATGATTCAGATTCTGTTTTTCTATTCCGTTATTTTTGCAACCGTAAACCTGAACAATATCGTGATCGGCGGAATTGCATTCGGTATTAACTCCGGTGCGTACGTTGCCGAGATCTTCCGTTCCGGAATCATGTCTGTGGATAAAGGACAGACGGAAGCGGGACGAAGCCTTGGTTTAAATTCGGCACAGACCATGCGTCTGATTATCATTCCGCAGGCGTTTAAAAATGTTCTTCCAGCGCTGATCAACGAGATGATCGTGCTGTTGAAAGAGACCGCCATCATCGGTTATATTGGAACCATCGATATTACAAAAGCAGCAACCCTGGTACAGAGCCGTACGTACGATGCGCTGGTTCCGCTTCTCTCCGCAGCGATCTTTTATCTGATTCTTGTTATGATTCTGACCTATTTCATGGGCAAACTGGAAAGGAGACTGCGTAAGAGTGACCACTAACGAAAAAGTATTAATTAAAGTTGAAAATCTGCAGAAGAGCTTCGAGGATAATAAAGTTTTAGACGGAATCAGCACAGAGATCCGTCAGGGAGAAGTTGTCGCCGTTATCGGTCCTTCCGGTTCCGGAAAATCGACGTTTCTGCGCTCCTTAAACCGTCTGGAAATTCCAACCGGCGGAAAAATTTACTTCGAGGGCGTTGACATCACGGCGCCGGAAACTGACATTGACCATGTGCGTCAGAAGATCGGAATGGTATTCCAGCAGTTCAATCTGTTTCCGCACAAAACCGTTAAGGAAAATATCTTGCTCGCTCCGGTGACGTTAAAACTAATGACACCGGAAGAAGCAGAGAAAAAAGCGATGGAGCTTCTGACCCGTGTCGGACTGCCGGACAAAGCAGATGCCTATCCGGGAAGCCTTTCCGGCGGACAGAAGCAGCGAATCGCCATCGCGCGCGCCCTTGCGATGAATCCGGATGTCATGCTGTTTGACGAACCGACTTCTGCACTCGATCCGGAGATGGTAGGAGAGGTTCTGGAAATTATGAAAGAGCTTGCCGAATCGGGCATGACCATGGTCGTTGTTACACACGAGATGGGTTTTGCCAGAGAGGTGGCAACCCGCGTCGTCTTTATCAACGAGGGAAATATTCAGGAGGAGAATACGCCGCAGGAATTCTTCGCAAATCCGCAGCACCCGCGCCTGAGAGAATTTTTATCGAAAGTATTATAAGGAAAAGAAATGAGAAAAACCGATGTTCTGTGAAAATAACACGCACAGAACATCGGTTTTTTGATGTTATAGAAAGAACTTATTTGGAAATCGGGCGGGTAGCTTCTTTCAGCCACTCTTTTTCGTCCCCTTCCAGATAAGGAGAAATCTTCTCATACACTTCTTTGTGGTAATTATTCAGCAGCTCGACATCTTTCTCCGTCATATACTGCGTATCGATACCGTCGAGGTCGATCGGAACCATGGTAACGAACTCAAAGCGCATGAACTGGCCATACATGTTCTTTTCTGCTTTGCGGCAGAGCATCAGGTTCTCGGTACGGATACCATGGCTTCCTTCAATATAGATACCTGGTTCGTCGGAGGTCAGCATACCTTCCTCGAGAACGGCATTTTCCATGCGCTCCGGAACCATTTTCCAGCGGAAACCGTTTGGACGCTCATGGACATTTAAGAGATAGCCGACGCCGTGGCCGGTTCCGTGATTGAAGTCAAGACCTCTCTCCCAGAATGCCTGTCTTGCGAGGTAATCGAGATTGATGCCGATGCATCCATGGAGAAATTTTGCGTTTCCAAGACGCAGGGTTCCCATCGCGGTGATGGTGAAATGCTCTTTTTCTTCCTCAGTCAGCGGTCCGACAACAATGGTTCTTGTGATATCGGTTGTTCCTTCATAATACTGTCCGCCGGAATCCACGAGGTACATGCCTTTTGGCTGTAGAACGGAGAAATCTTCCTTCGTTGCCTGATAATGGCACATAGCGGCATTCGGGCCGTAAGCGGAGATGGTTCCGAAGCTCGGCTCAATGTAGCCTTCCTGCTCTTTTCGGAAGGATTCCAGTTTCTCTGCAACGGAAACTTCGTCCATCGGGATTTTGCCGATGTTTTTCTTTAACCAGTAAACGAAACGGGTTACAGCAACGCCGTCTTTGATGTGGGCTTTGCGGATATTTTCCATCTCAACTGGTGTTTTCAATGCCTTTAAGGAAGAAGCCGGGTTCATCACATTGACAATCGTGTTTTCGCCCATGACGCTCTGGCAGATCGTGTAGTTGACTTTGGCTTTCTCCAGAAGAATCGTTTTTCCTGTGATGCCGGCAGCGAAATCATAGACAGCATCGTATGGATGAATCGAAATACCAAGACCGGCAAGATACTGTTTTACTTCATCATTTAAAGTTGCTTCCTGAATAAACAGATGGCCTTCGGTTTCGGTCAGAATGAGGTAGGAGAGGACAACCGGATTGCACGGAATATCGTTTCCGCGGATGTTCAGCATCCAGGCGATATCGTCGAGTGCGGTCAGGATATGCACCTCGGCACCGTTCTCTTTCATCTTTTCGCGGACTTTTGCAAGACGGTCAGCAGCGGACTCGCCGGTATATTTGGAATCAAGAATCCAGACCGGTTCTGCAGAAAGTGCTGGGCGGTCGGACCAGATTTCACCGATCAGGTCACTTCGATAGGAGAGAAAACGCTCCGGAAGTGTCTTTTCCAGTGTCTCACCGAGCATCTCATTGACAACACGGCCGTCGAAGCCGATGGTCATGCCTTCTTTTGTATTTGCCTGCAGGTATTCCTCTACGGTCGGAACACCTTCCTGGCCCATTTTCATTAAAGTAACGCCGGTTCCGGCAAGCTCTTTGGCTGCCTGTACGAAGTAGCGGCCGTCGGTCCAGAGGCACGCTTCATCCTGGGTAATAACGGCGGTTCCGGCAGAACCGGTAAAGCCTGTGATATACGTTCTTGCTTTAAAGTAAGTTCCTACATATTCAGATTCATGGTAATCGGCGGTCGGAACCAGATAAGCGTCCACGCCGTAGGCTCTCATTTTTTCGCGGAGAGCAGCTAATCTTTCTGGTATCATAATTTTTTCCTCATCTTTCTTTTCGAAAAATACTGCCGGCATTTTTTTCAGGATGCCGACATTTTTATTCTATCACATTTTCCAGATCTGTCAAAGTGATGATTGAGAATTTGTCTCACTGTTTCCGAAATTTTCTAAAATCGTTTCGCATTTGGAGATTTTTCCTATTTTTCAAGAGCTTTTTTGTACCATTTTGGTTAAAAAAGCAGTAAGATAAAAATAAAGTGAAAAGCGTGGTGAAACTACGCGAAAAAGCAGAAACTATGAAGAAAGGGGGACATACTGTAATGCATACAATATGTCTGAAAGACAACTGGACATTAACTGTCCTCGGAAAAAATGTTTACGATATTCCGGAAACTCCAATTGAAACGAAGGTACCGTCTACCGTTTACGGCACCCTTCTGGAGAAAGGCCTGATCCCGGATCCGTTTTATCGTGACAATGAGCTCGATGCACTGAAATTGATGGAGAACGATTTCGCATACGAGACAACGATCGTGATCAGTGAGGAAGACAGAAAAGCGGACCGTCTGTTTTTACACTTCGACGGAATTGATACCATCGCAGATGTTTATCTGAACGGAGAGAAAATCGGCTCCGCAGACAACATGAACCGTGTCTGGGAGTATGATATTACCGATCTTGTTGCAGGTGATGCAGCCGATACCGTATATCAGGTAAAAGTGGTTCTGCATTCCCCGACAAAATTCATCGCAGAAGAAGAAGCAAAATGCCCGGTTGGAGCAGCATCCGATGCAATGCCGGGATTCCCGCATATTCGTAAAGCAGCCTGCATGTACGGCTGGGACTGGGGTCCGCGTCTTCCAGATGCAGGACTGTTCCGTGAGGCTTCTGTTCTCGCAGTAAAAACTGCCCGTCTGGCACAGGTATTTGTAGGACAGGAGCATCATGTAACTGGAAAAACCGTTCATGGAAATGTGGTTGACTTCGTCCGCCTGACCGCAGATGCTGAAATCGAGTGGATGCCGGGTGTAACCGACGGTAAAGTAAAGATCGTAATGACCGTTACTTCCCCGGATGGAAAAACCGTTCTGACCGCAGAAAGCGGCACAATGGATCCGCTGACCAATTCTGCACCGGCAAAGAATCTGACCGGACTTACCTGTGATCTTCGCAGCAATCATGTACAGGCTTCCCTTACCGTAGAAAATCCGGAGCTATGGTGGCCGAACGGCTATGGTGCACAGGCACTGTATCAGGTAAAGGTAGAGCTCGTTGCAGACGATATCCTGGATACCTGGGAGAAGAAGATGGGTCTTCGCACCATCACCGTAAATACTGACGTGATGGAAGATGAAGTCTTTGATGAGCACATGACCGGCCAGTCACCGGATTACGATGACGGCGACAACATGATCATGACCAACGGTGAGAAAAAAATCATCATCACCGATAAACCTGCAAAGACCGTAAAGGGCCGTAACTTTGCGTATGAAATCAACGGACTGCAGATCTTCGCGATGGGCGCTGACTACATTCCGGAGGACAATATCTTAACCCGTCAGACGAGAGAGCGTACCGATCTGCTGCTGAAATCCGCACAGGAGGCAAACTTTAACTCCCTGCGTGTATGGGGAGGCGGATACTTCCTCGATGACTTTTTCTATGATGTCTGCGATGAGCGAGGACTCCTCATCTGGCATGACTTCATGTTTGCCTGCGCATCCTACGAGCTGACAGATGACTTCGAAGAGAATATCTCCGCGGAGATCCGTCAGAATATGCGCAGACTCCGTTCCCATGCAAGTATTGCTCTATGGTGCGGAAACAACGAGATGGAAACCCAGTACGAAACGCTGGCATGGCAGAAATCTAAGAAACAGACGTATGATTACATCCATCTGTATGAGTACATCATTCCGAAAATCGTCAAAGAAGAGGATCCGGAGAAATTCTACTGGCCGTCATCCCCGTCTTCAGGCGGAAATTACGAAAACAGCAATGCAGAGAACGTCGGCGATACCCATTACTGGGGTGTATGGCACGGAAGCGAGCCGTTCACCGCTTATCGTTCCCACCATTACCGTTTCCTGTCCGAGTTCGGATTCCAGTCCTTCCCGGCACTGCAGACTGTAAAACGGTTTACCGAAGACGGCGACCGCAACATCTTCTCCCGTGTCATGGAAATGCACCAGAGAAATACGGCTGCCAACGGAAAGATCCTGAACTACATTTCACAGACATACCTGTATCCGAAGAACTTTGACGAGCTTCTGTACTGCTCACAGCTTCTTCAGGCCGATGCGATCCGTTACGGCGTTGAGCATTTCCGCCGCTTCCGCGGTACCTGCATGGGTGCTGTTGTATGGCAGCTGAACGATATCTGGCCGGTAGCATCCTGGGCAAGCGTGGACTACTATGGAAACTGGAAAGCCCTGCAGTACGCAGAGAAGAAGATGTTTGCACCGGTCCTGCTTTCCTGCGAGGAGCACGGAGAGATCGATCAGAAACCGTTTGTCAACACACTGCCGCATCCGATTGATGTCAGTGCAGACCTTCATGTTGCCAATGAGACCGGTGAGCCGATCGTCGGAACCGTAAAATGGTCCCTGTGCCGTCCGGATTCTTCCGTAGTCAAAGAGGGAGCTTTCGAGGTGAATGCACCGGCTTACGGCGGACAGTGGATGCCGCATCTTGATTTCAACGATCAGGATCCGCTGGAAGTTCATCTGACCTATGAGCTGGTTGTTGATGGAAACGTAGTATCTTCCGGATCAACTCTGTTCTGCGCACCGAAGCATTACCATTTTGCAGATCCGAAGCTTTCTGTATCAGTAGACGGCGATACCGTAACCGTAACCGCAGAGAACTTTGCAAAATCTGTCAGCGTAGAGACTGAGAACGGTGTGCTTCGTCTGGACGATAACTTCGTTGATATGGAAGCAGGAACAAAGACCTTCCGTATTCTGCCGACCGCAGACTTTACCGCCAAGGGAACCGGCGTATCGGGCGCATACCGCGTACGAAGCGTATACGAGACAGCAGAACGATAAGGCATGGAAAAAGGGCACGCAAAATGAATGCGTGCCCTTTTCTGCAAAATAACGTTATTTATTTTTTTCTGCCTGGATTTTTCTGGCCTGTTTCGGTGTGATTCCTTTTATTTTTTTATAACACCGGATGAAATAGCTGCAGTCCGGATAGCCGACTTCTCTGGCAATAAAAGAAACATCGTGACTGGAAAAAAGCAGCATGTTTTCTGCCGCATTGATTCTGGTTGCCGTAATATATTCTTTGCAGGTCATATTGTAGCGGCGGTAAAAATTCATGGAAAATGTGGAGTGCGACATGTTGCACATGGCGGCAAGTTTCTCTACGGTCAGTTCTTCAAAATAATGGGAATCAATGTATTCGGAAATCAGGTCAAAACTGATTTCGTAGGAAGGATGCACGCCGGGAGACGGAAAAGAAGTCCCGCTTTTCTGCCAGTTCCGTACAAAACGGCTGATGATTTTCCGAAGATCCGCTGTAAGAATCATGGAATAGCCAAGCTCTTTATCCCGGTATTCCGTAAGAATATCCGAAAAAAGAGGAAAAAGGTCCATTTTCCGTACCTGCTCCGGAGAAAAAATACAGGGGCAGCGGAACGTGTGGATGCCGTGCAGAATCGAACGCAAATCCAGCTCATCCGTCTTGCAGGTGGGCAGAAGATTGGGGTCAAATTTAATCACATCATACTGCACCGGAACAGACCCCTTTGCAAGCGCGATGGAATGAACGCATTTGGGCGGAAAAAGGATCACAGATCCTTCCGTTCCGATGGATGTCACATTATCAAGGGAAACCTCAATTTCTCCTTTCAGAACGTAGAGAAGTTCTACATAATAGTGCCAGTGAGCAGGAATCGGAAGGGAATCCCGCGTGCTGTCAAAAAGAAAAGCCTCATAAGGAGAGGCGATGGGGTCGATATATTCATATAAGTTATTCATAGATGTCTCACTTTTCGTTCGTAGTGGATGTTCCATACTGACTGTGGATGGAAACAAACTTCTTTTAGTATATAGTGATTTTATATGATTTGCAAGAAGGAATGAAGAAAGGAAAGGTTACAAGATTATCATCATGCAAAAAACAACAAATGATATGACGCAGGGCAACAGCATGAAGCTGATTTTTCAGTTTTTTCTGCCGATTCTGATCGGAAATCTTTTTCAGCAGCTTTACAGCTTTGTGGATTCCATGGTCGTTGGAAAGGGGATCGGAGATGTGGCCCTGGCAGCGGTTGGAAATACCAGTTCGGTACATTTTTTGATTCTCGGCTTTGCCATGGGGCTTACCGGAGGACTTGGGATCTGTATTTCCCACTCCTTTGGAGCGAATGATATCGAAAAACTGCGGAAAGAAATTGCGATGTCGGTTTATATCTGCCTTGCCATTGGAATTGTAATTACGGTGGGCAGTCTGTTTTGGATGCGCCGTCTGTTTGTCTTTCTCCAGACACCGGAGGATATGATGACAGACACTCTGGTTTATTTTGGAACCATTCTGGCGGGCAGTACCGTTACCATTTTTAATAACTTTGCCATGACGCTGCTCCGGTCCGTCGGAAACAGTAAAGTGCCGCTGGCTTCTATGATTGTTTCGTCGGTGGTCAATATTGTGCTGGATCTTCTATTTGTATTTCCGTTTGGCATGGGCGTGTTTGGAGCGGCGCTTGCAACGGTCCTGGCGCAGGTAGTTTCTGCCCTTTACTGTCTGGTATATATCCGGCGCGCCGCAGAACTGCTTCCGCGGAAAACAGACTGGAGGGCAGATGGTGTACTTCTTGGCGCACTCGTTGGAAAAGGCCTGCCGGTAGCTGTGATGAATTCTGTAACTGCGGTGGGCGGTATGGTCCTTCAGGTTTTTGTCAATCAGATGGGAACGGCTTATGTCGCAGCTTATGCTGCATGTATGAAGGTGTGCGGTCTGTTCGAGCAGCCGGGTATAACACTTGGACTTGCACTTCTGACTTTTACAGGACAAAATTATGGAGCCGGAAAATACGACCGGATCAAACAGGGAGTCAGGGCAGGTGTCGTGCTTTCTGTCCTTGTCAATCTTCCTTTTGCAGCACTGGAAATTTTCTGCCCGAAGCTTCTGGCATCCCTGATGCTGAATGATGCGACAGTCATTTCCTATACCTGTATCTTTCTGCCGGTTACCGGAGTTGCCCTGTTCGCCCTTGGCTGGCTGTTTGTCTTCCGAAACGCCTGCCAGGGAATGGGAAAAACAGTTCTGCCGATGGTGTCCGGGATTGTGGAGGTTGCCATGCGCGTCATGGTTGTGCTGCTTTTAGCACCGCGCCTTGCGTTCCGCGGAGTGGCATTCGCAGAAATTTCCGCATGGGTCGGAGCTGGAGTTATGCTTATGATTACCTACTTCTTTTATCAGAGGCGGCTCTCCGGGAAAACTCCAGATGTGAGAGGATAAAAGTAGAAGTTATATATAAAAACCCTGCCTGCACAGCTTTGTAACATAGTCTTTTCAAAGACTGAAAAACTGTGCGGGCAGGGTCTTTTGGTTAAACAAGCGTTCCCATATAGTAGAAGCCGCGGCATTCGTCCAGGGAAACGTTCCGCAGCGTTCCGATCATCGAAGCATCTCCCGGGAAATGAACCAGCGTATTGTTGCTCATACGGCCGGTGACAAGAGAAGCGTCCTGCTCATTGATACTTTCCACCAGAACTTCCTGTACGGTATGAAGATGTCTTGCGGTTACCTCGCGGGAAATTTCCTGGACCTCGGCAAGAAGACGGTCAAAACGGTCTTTTACAACATCCACCGGGATCTGGTCTTCCATGGCAGCTGCCGGTGTTCCGGTTCTTCTGGAATACTGGAAGGTAAACGCGCTGTCGTAACGAACGCGGCGGACCACATCCAGTGTTTCCAGAAAATCTTCTTCGGTCTCACCAGGGAAACCAACGATAATATCTGTTGTCAGAGAAATATCCGGCACTTTTGCGCGGATTCGGTCTACCAGGTCGAGATACTGCTCTTTGGTATAACGGCGGTTCATCAGTTTTAAGATACGGCTGCTTCCGGACTGGAGCGGAAGATGAAGATGGAGGCAGACCTTCTCGCAGTCGCGCATTGCATCGATCAGTTCTTCCGAGAGATCCTTCGGATGTGAGGTCATGAAACGGATGCGTTTCAGCCCTTCAATCTGATTTGCCTTGCGCAGAAGCTGTGCAAACGTCATCGGCTCCTCGAGATTCTTTCCGTAGGAATTGACATTCTGACCAAGCAGCATGATTTCAACAACGCCGTCTGCAACGAGGCGTTTGATCTCTGCGATGATTTCCTCCGGCTTCCGGCTGCGTTCGCGGCCGCGCACATACGGTACGATACAGTAGCTGCAGAAGTTATTGCAGCCGAACATAATATTAACACCCGACTTGAACGGATATTTGCGGTCAACCGGGAGATTTTCCACGATTTTATCGGTATCTTTCCAGATATCGATCACCATGCGGTTCTCTGTCATGCAGCGGACAAGATACTCGGCAAAGCGGTAGATATTATGCGTTCCGAAAATCAGGTTGACGAAATGGTAGCTTTTTTTGAGTTTTTCGACAACAAGCGGCTCCTGCATCATGCATCCGCAGAGGGAAATAATCATGCCCGGATTTTTCTTTTTGTACTTGCCAAGCTGTCCAAGACGACCGTAGACACGCAGATTTGCGTTTTCACGGACGGTACAGGTGTTGTAAACAACAAAATCGGCATCTTCGGTCTCCACAATGTGGTAGCCGACGGTTTCCAGAATTCCCTCCAGTTTTTCGGAATCGCGGGCGTTCATCTGGCAGCCGAAGGTTGTGATGCAGGCAGTCAGATACTCTTTTCCGTTTTGTTTTGCACGCTCCGGTACGAGCTGCTGTTTTAAAAGTGCCATAAAGTAATACTGACGCTGCGGTTCTGTCTCCGGCGCTGGAACAGTAATGTCAACATTTGCAAGATCAATGCCGGAAACCTCGGCATCCGGAACGTTTCTGAGATCTATCTTCATAAATGAAACCCTTTCTTTTTCAATATAAAATGCTAAGTACAGTAATCATGAGACGGTATAAAATGCCGTGAAAAAAGACCCGTACAGCCGGATCTTCTTTTTATTTTAGCGTATCTGATACAAAATAGCAAGAAAAACAAGATTGAAAACAGTAAAAATCAGGATATATCTTTTGCGGCAGGAAGCGTCTGCGGCCGTAATCTGGCGATAGGAGATCAGGCTTGCCATAGATGCAATTAAAGTCCCGAGGCCGCCGAGGTTGGTTCCTACAATCAGTTCCGGGATTTCTTTTGTATATCCGGAAAGCAGCATGGCGGCAGGAACATTGCTGATGATCTGGCTTGTGAGGACGGAAAGAAGCCGTTCGTGTCCGGTAATCATCTGTTCCAGATAAATACGAAGCGCTGCCATTTGTTTCATGTTTCCAATAAAAAGAAAGAAAAACACAAAAGTGAACAAAAGAGAGTAGTCTGCTCTGCGGTAAAGGCTGCGGTTCACCAGGCAGATCCCGGCAATCGTGATCAGAAGCAGAATACTATGCGGGAGAAGTTTGGCAACCGTAAGAATACAGCAGAAAAAAAGAGCTGCAAAAACTGCGATTTGCCGCGGATGAGTAATCGCTTTTTTCCCCAGGGAAACGGAAATTTTTTTTCCGGAGAAAAACAGAAAAATGCAGATCAGAAAAAGAACTGCAGCACCCAGAGTATAAGGCAGCATCATAAGCAGAAACTGCAAAAGGGAAAGTCCGGAAAGCGAATACAGATAAAGATTCTGCGGATTGCCGATAGGAGTAAACATACTGCCAAGGTTTGCAGCCATGGTCATAAAGGTGACAAGAAGTATTTTTTTCTGCTCCATATGGCACATTCGCAGAAGCAGAATGCCAAACGGAACAAAGGTAATCAGAGCGACATCATTGGTAATCAGCATGCTGCAGAAAAAGCACAGGGAAATCAGAAGCAGAGCAACCATCCGTTCTGAGTTTACATGCCGGAGAAGACTGGTGCCAAGCCAGTCAAATACGCCACATTCCCGCAGGCCCGCGACAATCAGCATCAGACAGAACAGCAGGATCAGAGTATGAAAATCCAGATAGCCAAGATACTGTGGACCGGGAGGACAGAAAAAGCAGGAAAGCACTGCAAGAAAAAAAGAGACGGTAAGCACTGCATCTTTTTGAAAAAAGGAAATCAGTTTTTTTATCATAAAAATCATCCTTTCATGAATAAGCAGGACTGATATTGGAAGATCGAGATGAAAAATCAGGCTGCATATTTCGGATACCGCAGATTATTATATAAAAGATATGGAAAAGATGCAAGAAAAAGGTCAGAAACCGAAAAAAATGCGGTTTTTCAAAAAATCGACAAATTTTTCCAGCCAATTCTTGACAATCAACAAAAATCGCGTTAAAATTGCTTCTGTCGTGTAAAAGCAAATTCTGAGAAAAGAAAAAGTAAATGCAGACAAATCGTTTTCAGAGAGCTGCCGGAAAGGTGCGAGACAGCAACGAATCTGGATTGAAAATCATCTTGGAGAAGGAAAGCCCAACGAATCGGCCGTGTATCGTACTATGTGCCGGAATTCCAGTAGGTTTTCACGGGAGTTTCCCGTTACAGAAACCGCGTATGCTTGTGCGTTGTATTCGTGCTTGTTTCAAAGAAGAGACAAGGGTGGTTGCGGGAAAAGAACAGTTCCGTCCCTCGTTGAGGGGCGGATTTTTTTGTTTGTCAGCTGCAAATTCACCCCGGTAATACAGCCTGGCAAAGAATAGATCCTGCTGGAACATTGTACCTGACAGCGGGAAAAGGGAGGAAACATATGAAAGTGTACAAAAAAATCATGAATGGACTGGCATTTGTTGAGAAACTGGTTCTCGTGCTGTCCACGATCCTGATTGTTGTGCTTACGGTGGGAAACGTTCTTTCCCGTAAGGTACTGCATCAGTCCTGGTCATTTACCGAAGAGCTTGTCGTTGCGGTATTTGTCCTGATTACACTTCTCGCAGCAGCGCTTGCTGCCCGTGACGGAGAACTGGTCAATCTTTCTTTGCTGCCGGACCGTCTTTCTGCGAAGGCGAGAAGAATCCTGCTGGTTGTCAACACAGCATTTAGTGTTGCCTTTACCGTAGTTCTGTTTAAATACGGCATGGACAAGGTACTGACCCAGCTTGCCAACGGAAAGAGAACGTTCGTTTTAAACTGGCCGGAATGGATTTTCTGGTCTTTCGTACCGATCGGCGCAGCCTGCATGACGCTGCACATGATCGAATATCTGATTGATACATTCGTAAAAGCAAAAGAGGAGGGACAGAAAAAATGATCAGTGCAATTCTTTTTCTTTCATTCTTTGTTTTTCTGATCCTTGGTATCCCGATTGGCATCTGCCTTGGTCTGTCTTCGATCTGCGCGATCCTGTACTCCGGTACATCCCTGACCATCGTAGCAACCAATATGTATTCCGGTATCAGTAAATTTTTGCTCCTTGCCATTCCGTTCTTTGTATTGTCCGGAAACATTATGGCAAAAGCGGGCATTTCCAAACGACTGATTCGTTTCGTCGACACCTGCGTCGGCCATAAAAAAGGCGGTATCGCCATCGTATGCGTTATCGTAGCCTGCTTCTTTGGTGCGATTTCCGGTTCCGGTCCGGCAACCGTAGCAGCACTTGGTATGGTTCTGATCCCTGCCATGATTGAGCGAGGCGGATTTTCTGCTCCGTTTTCCACGGCCCTGATGGCGACGTCAAGTTCGATTGCGATCGTCATACCGCCGAGTATTGCATTCGTTGTTTATGCATCCATCACAGGCGTATCCATTGCCGATATGTTCACAGCAGGTATCGTTCCTGGTATTCTGATGGGTGTGGCCCTTGTCATCGTTGTTCTTCTGGAGGCAAAGAAACACAACATTCAGCCGACCCAGAAAAAAGCAACAGCCAAAGAAAGATGGGATGCCTTTAAAGATGCTTTCTGGGGATTCTTAATGCCGGTCATCATACTTGGCGGTATCTATGGAAGTGTTTTCACCCCGACCGAGGCAGCTGCCGTTTCCGTTGTATACGGTCTGTTTGTCGGAATCTTTATTTATAAAGAGATCAAACTGAAAGACCTGTGGGATCTGATGGTAGATTCTGCCAAAACAACCGGTGGAATTATGCTGATCGTCGCAAGTGCTTCTCTGTTCTCCTTTGTCTGCACAAAGTTTGGTATTGCGCAGGCAGCATCGGATCTTCTTGGAAGCGTTGCTCATAACCAGTTTGTATTCCTTCTGATTGTCAATATCATTTTCCTGATTGCAGGATGCTTTATCGATGCAAACTCTGCCATGTATATTTTCATCCCGATTATGCTTCCGGTCTGCAAAGCCCTTGGCTATGACCTGATAGCATTCGGTATCGTGGCAACGGTCAACCTGGCCATCGGACAGGTAACTCCGCCGGTCGGTGTCAACCTGTTTGTCGCCATTTCCGTAAAACTGAAAAAAGGAATGGAAGTTACCATTCAGCAGATTTCCAAAGCCGTTATGCCAATGATCGCAGCATCGGTAGCAGTTCTGCTTCTGATTACGTATGTTCCGCAGATTTCCACGTTTCTTCCAAAAGCACTGGCAAAAGACGGAGCTTATACCGGAACGGTAGCTGCAGCAACGAATTCCGATACTTCCAGTGGCGATGGTGCGGATGGCAGCACAGCAGGAAATTCCTCCGGCAATGAGGATTACAATGATATCGCTGATTACAGTGACCTTGGATGGGAAGAGCAGACCTGGAACTTTACCTGCTCCACCACCGAGACCAGTACCTGGGCAGAAGGCGGACGCAAGTTCGGCGAGCTCATGGAAAAAGCAACCGGCGGCAAGATCAAAGTCAATGTATATGCCGCAGACCAGCTGACCAACGGAAACCAGTCCGAGGGAATCCAGGCACTGATGAACGGAGACCCGGTACAGATTTCGATGCACAGCAACCTGATTTACTCTGCGTTTGACCCGAGATTTAACGTCGTATCTCTTCCGTTCCTGTTTGATTCCGTAGAAGATGCGGATGCAAAACTGGACGGCGAGGCAGGCGAAAAATTAAAAGCAATCCTCGATGAGTACGGCCTGCACTGCATGGGAATCGCTGAGAACGGTTTCCGCCAGCTGACCAACAGCAAGCAGGAAGTAAAAACCGTCGATGATATGAAAAACCTGAAAATCCGTGTCGCAGGAAGCAACCTGCTGATGGAGTGCTACAAACGCTGGGGTGCCGATGCGACCAACATGAACTGGTCCGAGACCTACACCGCCCTGCAGCAGAAAACCGTAGAAGGCCAGGAGAATCCGCTGCCGGCTATCGACGCAGCCAGTGTACAGGAAGTACAGCCGTACTGCTCGATGTGGAATGCGATTTATGACTGCCTGTTCTTCTGCATTAACGGAGATATCTATAACAATCTGACTCCGGAACAGCAGAAAGTTGTCGATGAGGCCGGACAGAAAGCCGTCGATTACGAACGTGCGATCAACCGTGCCGGTGACGATGAGATCATGAACCGCTGGCAGAACGAGAACGGTGTCAAGATCACAAAATACGAAGATATGGACATCGATTCCTTTAAACAGGCGGTAGACGGTGTAGATGCCTGGTATCAGAACGAACTGGAAAGCCAGGGCTATGACGATGCCAAAGATCTGATTGAAGCCTTTACAAAGAAAGATACATCTTCTGCAAGCACCTACGATGTAGAAGACAGAAGCGATCTCGACTGGCCGGAGCAGACCTGGAACTTCACCTGCTCCACGACAGAAACCAGTACCTGGGCAGAAGGCGGCCGGAAGTTCGGTGAGCTGATCGAAAAAGCAACCGGCGGCAAGATCAAAGTCAACGTATATGCCGCAGACCAGCTGACCAACGGAAACCAGTCCGAAGGTATCCAGGCACTGATCGATGGAGATCCGGTACAGATTTCCATGCACAGCAACCTGATTTACTCTGCATTTGATCCGAGATTTAACGTCGTATCCCTTCCGTTCCTGTTTGATTCCGTAGAAGATGCGGATGCAAAACTGGACGGCGAGGCAGGCGAAAAATTAAAAGCAATCCTCGATGAGTACGGCCTGCACTGCATGGGAATCGCTGAGAACGGTTTCCGCCAGCTGACCAACAGCAAGCAGGAAGTAAAAACCGTCGATGACATGAAAAACCTCAAAATCCGTGTGGCAGGAAGCAACCTGCTGATGGAATGTTACAAACGCTGGGGCGCCGATGCCACCAACATGAACTGGTCCGAGACCTACACGGCCCTGCAGCAGAAAACCGTAGAAGGCCAGGAAAATCCGCTTCCGGCTATCGATGCAGCAAGCGTACAGGAAGTACAGCCGTACTGCTCGATGTGGAATGCAATTTATGATTGTCTGTTCTTCTGTATTAACGGAGACATTTATGACAGTATGACACCGGAGCAGCAGGAAGTGATCGATGAGTGCGGTCGTCTGGCAACACAGTACGAGCGTGAGATTAACCGCGCCGGTGATGATGAAATCATGAACCGCTGGCAGAATGAGAATGGTGTAGCCATTACCAATTATGAGGATATGGACATCGATTCGTTCAAACAGGCCGTAGACGGCGTGGACGAGTGGTATCAGAAAGAACTGGAAGGCCAGGGATATGATGATGCCAAAGAGTTGATTGAGACGTTTACAAAAGAGGCAGTTTCGTAAATATCTTTATAAGATTTGCTGAGCTTGCCTGAAAAAATAATGTAACAAACTACATATTTGGTAGAAAATAAAAATTCATCCATGACTTGGAGGTCTCTGGTGAGACTGCTTCCGGGCGTGGGTGGATTTTTTTATTTGAGTTTTCCAGGAAAACAGGTATACTGGATAGTATCAGAAAACAGGAGATTTGAATCAATGAAACAGAAAAAAGAACGGGAAAAAGAAATCAGTCAATGGCCATGGATTTCCATGCTACCGTTCGGAATCCTGGCGGGATACTGGGGAGATAAGGAAGTGCGGATCACGGCAATTTCAGAATATGGCTTTCAGACCCGTCTTGCGGTACCGGCTACGGCGGAGCAGGAAAACGCACCGTGGGAACTGGCATTTTACGATCAGAAAACAGCATCCTACCAGCGGATTCTTCTTCGTGATGCGACTCTGCTACAGGAAAAAGAAGAGGATTTTGATACGATTTATACATTTGTGACAGACCAGGAAGACTACCGAAATGCGGTACAGCGCCTTGCCCTGCAATACAGCCAGTATATCCGGTGGAAAATGGAGGACGATGATGCCGCGCTTGCAGAAGAGATGACAGGATATCCTGCGGAGCAGGATGCGTTTCATCTGGAAAGTCTGTAAGAGCAGAAAAAGGTATGGTTTTCCGGAATTGAGAAGGAAACATTTGTGGCATTGCAAAATGGCTTTGCGGAATCCGAGCAGCCCGGGCAGCCGGTCGAGCTGGCGCTCGAACTGGACCGGCCAGAATGGTATGAGGCGTATCTTTCGATGGAAAGTGCGGTGTTTTTTGATGCTTATTTTCGGAGAAATCAGATTCCGAATCCGCCGGTTTTCCACCCGGACCGGCTCTATATAGGAAATGCTTTTTGCCCGCATCTGGCGCCGAAAGAAGAGGAACTGTTTGCACTGATGGACAAAGCCTGCCGGGAGTCATTTTCAATTACGCTTACGTTTCCATTTTTGCTGGAAGAAAATCTGACGGAAACGCAAGCACGTCTGCAGCATCTTGCCAGATGGTGTGAACAAAAGAACAAAACCATTGAGATTGTCGTAAATGACTGGGGAACGGCCCATCTGGCATCTCAGTTTCCGGTGTTTTCCCTCTGCCTTGGCGTGCTGCTCAACAAGCGGAAAAAAGATCCGCGGATGACTTATAAGCTGGGGGATCGCACTCTGTTTGAACAAAACAGTGTCCATGCGGCGTTTTACCGGGACTATTTAAAAGAAGAATTTCGGATGGAACGGTATGAGTGGGAGAGCTGTGGCGATACCAGTACAAGGAAGTTTCCAGAAGGGAAAAACAGTATGCATCTTCCCTTTTATCAGACCAATACTTCGCAGTACTGTCCACTGTATGCAGCATGTACTAAAGGAAGCCGCGGCGCGCAGACGCCGGTGCGGAAGTGCCATAGATTCTGTGAAGAACAGGCGTTTTTGTATCCGGAGCATTTGCGGATGATGGGGAGGTATAATTCGTTGTTTGGGATTGATTTGTCGATCTTGCAGGAGCCGGAGGCGATGGGGAAAATGTATGGGCTGCGCGGGATAGACCGGATTGTAGTGAATTTGCTATAGTGACTTCTTAAGAAGGATGTTCGCAGTTCATATTTTCAACTTGATAGAGCTGCCAATTCGTGATAAGTTGAAAAACAACTGGAAGGGTGCAGACTTCTCTGAAATATTTTTGAGGAGGTGTATGCACATGGGAAAACCGGATATTGTTACCAAAGCATACATGCGAAAGAGTAACATTTTTGCAGATGCGTTCAATTATCTTATCTACAATGGAAGAAAAGTTATTAATCCAGAAAAACTGACAGAAGTTGATTCAACAGAGATTGCCATATCGTTTGGCGCAAAGAAAGAGAGAAAAGAGGCAAAAGAGATAACCGAAATGACAGAAGATCCGGTTCAGAAATATCGGGATATATTGAAAACAGCTGTGGTTATGCAGGAATCGGAAACGTATTATCTGCTTCTTGGAATCGAAAATCAGACAGACATTCATTATGCAATGCCGGTTCGAAACATGATATACGATGCTTTACAGTATGGCAAACAGGTTACAGACACTGCGGCAAGCATCATATCTTTCCGAAACATTATCTTGAAAAGATCGGGTACGATAATGACCGTGACAGAAACCAGATTGCGAACTTTACATACTTGGACTATACAACAAACATTGATATTTCCGATGAAGCTCCGGCGGAGTATGTCAGCCGGTACCGAGAGAAATTAGGAGAAGAAGGATACCGGCTTGCCTGTGCTCAGAATGCATTACCTGAGAATTTTGAGCAGTTACCGTATCCTGAATTCCTGAAGCAGAGAAGATTATTGATGGCGCAGATCGTCAAAAAGGCATATAATGAACTTGACAAGTAAGTATCTATAAAATGTCTGAAGAAGTGTTTTCGGTTTAAAAAAAGAGAAAACAGTTTTGCACAGCACATGCTTTACATTTTCTATCAAGGAGATCATCACAATATGGAAAACCAAACAATCGCTTATTACAACCAAAACGCAGCTTCTTTCATACAAGGCACTGTTTCTGTAGATTTCCAGACGATGCAGGATAAATTTTTAAACGCTTTGCCGGGAAAGAGAGTGCTGGATTTCGGGTGTGGTTCCGGAAGAGACACGAAGTATTTTCTGGGAAACGGTCTTGCTGTTACGGCGATGGACGGTTCAGAAGAACTGTGCAAATACGCCAGCGCCTATACCGGTATTCCGGTAAAAAACATGATATTTCAGGATTTGGATGAGATGAATCAATATGACGGCATCTGGGCGTGTTCATCGATTCTGCATTTACCGAAAAAAGAATTAAAAATGGTATTCCATAAGATGGTAACAGCGTTGGACACTAATGGGATTATTTATACCTCCTTTAAATATGGAACGTTTGAAGGCGAAAGAAGCGGCCGTTTTTTTACGGATTTCACACCGGATACTTTTTCTGATTTTATCAAGGATGTGGAGCAGATCCGAATAGAAGAAGAGTGGCTTACGGATGATGTAAGACCGGGAAGGGAGAAGGAAAAGTGGCTGAATCTGATATTGAAAAAGACAGGTTTCTAGCAGAACACGCAGATTTTAGATTTCGGGAACAGGTGTGTTATCCAAATGGCGGAATTTCCCGGTTTTATGATAATGGGATAGATATGGTTGTTATTGATGATGGTATCTGCTCTCATGAGCCAAAAGAGCCGGTTTTTCCCTATATGCTGATTACGGAGAAGCAGAATGATTATATGCATCGCTTTCAAAGGGTGTTTCGTTTTCTGGGATATGCGCGGGAAAATCTGGATTCATATCTTGCCAAAGATGGAATTGTCCTGGAAGGCGGTTATATACGAAACACAGGAGATCGGAGCGAGCAGGCCGATGCTTCTCCGCTGGAAATTCATTTCGAAGAGAATTTTTCAAGTGTTTATGGAATGAATGCGCTGAGATATCTGACGCGGGAATATGGAATCTGTGATGAAAATGGAAGGAATTATTTTCTCGATTATTTTGTCAGAACAAAGGATCAGAAATATGCGATCGAAGAAAACGGCCTTGATTACCATCATCCGCAAATTATTGGAGAGGAAAAATATCGCAATCAGCTCAAGAAACAAAATACGTGTGCCCTGTGGGGGATCAAGTTATTTCGATTTTCCAAAGAGGACTGCGAGTTCACCAATCGGATCGAGGATGATATCAAGCAGTATTTTGGAAAAGATTCTTCGAATTTTGTGGATGACGGAATCAAAGTTGAAAGAAAAGTTGAGCTGTATGAACATCAGACTGTCAGCCTGCAGGAGATACAAAAGCGCAGAGAAGCGGGTATCAAGGCATTTTTGATTGTGCTGCCTACAGCAGCGGGAAAATCGAAAATTGTGGAAGAAGATTTACGGACATTCGCGGAAGAAAAACAAAAGTTCCGTGGGTTGATTCTGGTTCCGGGAGTCAATCTTTTGCTGGACTGGGAAGAAAGAATAAAGGCTTCGCTGCCAGAGTTAAAAGATAAGATTGATATTCGAACGTATGCCTTCGCGGCCAGACATTATACGGACACTACACCAGACTATTACAATTATCTTGTCGTGGATGAAGCACATCATGCGGTTGCGCCAATGCTGAAAAGAGTTGTGCAATACTATCGGACAGAATTTACGATAGGCCTGACGGCGACGGATCAGCGGCCGGATAAAAGAAAGCTGGAAACGGTGTTTGAATCGTATACGACTTCGTTATCCTTAAAAGAAGCGATGGAAAAGGGAGTGGTCGCGAAAGCGAATGTTTACCGGATTGAAACGAATCTTGATCTTTCCAGTGTAAGGTTTAATGGGCGGGATTATGTCAATGCGGATCTGGAGAAAAGAATCCGGGTCACTTCAAGAAATGAGCTGATTGTCCAGGTACTTTCAGAGTATTTTACATCCGGCGAAGCGGGCATGAGACAGGGTGTTGTTTTTTGCGTCAATGTTGCGCATGCGAACGAAATGGCAAAGCTCCTTAATCGGGCAAATATTTCAGCGTCCAGCTACACAAGACAGACGAAAAATCAAAGTTCTGTTATGAAAGCGTTTAAAGAAAAGGAAATCCGTTTCCTGTGTGCCTGCAACATGATTTCAGAGGGATGGGATTATCCGGAACTCGGCATTCTGGTGATGGCAAGGCCTACGCTTTCCAAGGTTCTTTATCTGCAGCAGGTCGGAAGGGGACTGCGGAAAACGGACACCAAGAAAAATGTGATTGTGATTGACGTAGTCGATGAGTATGGAGCCATGATCAAGCCCTGCAGTATGCATTCTGTTTTTGCCAATCCTTATTATGTTCCGTTTGGCGATATTACAAAAATGGATTATAAGCCGGGAGACCCGGTGGTGATTGATGGAATGGAAGAGCGGATTGAGCGGATTACAGAGGTGGATATCCATTCTTTTGAAGAAAAATACGGCGATTATCTAAGCCAGGAGCAGGTTGCCAGGGAATATTTTGTGAATACGGGAACCATCACAAGCTGGATCAGAGCCGGAAAATTAACACCAGAAGTGCAGTACAAATTCGGAAGTAAAACATTATATTTATTCAGTCCGGATGAAGTGGAAAAATATCGGAAGCAGCTTGGAATTAAGGAACACAACGATGCGACCATCAAAGAAGATTTTTTTGCGTTCCTGGAAGAAAGAGATTATTCACTTTCTTATAAAATGCCGTTTCTGCTGGCTTTTATCCGTCATGTGGATTCTATTGGAGATGCAAAAATAGAGGAGATTCTGGAGGACTATATTGCTTTTTACCAGGACAGAATAACCCGGGGACTTCCCGTAGACCGGAGTACATGCCCGTATAATGAAACGATGCTGCAGGATAAGAAAGCAATGCAGAGAAGTATGCTGACCAATCCGTTTGAGAAATTTGAGAGAAAACGGTTCTTGTATTATTCGAAGGATCTGAGTGTAATCTCGATGAATCATGCGCTGTACAGCCAGATGGAAGCAGGGGACTGGGAGCGGGTGAGAAGGCAGATGGAGGAAGATCTGGCGGAGTATTATGCGAAAGTGGAAGGAGCTGTGCTGGTGAAGAGATAGCAGAAAGAATTTCTTCCCCAGAGATTTGATTTGGAAAGGTGCGTGTAAATATAGCAGGATACAAGAGATTACCGGTGGAATTTGAAGATTTTCAGGAAGTTTGAAAATCTGGATTTTACTATGTGGATAAAGCAAAGCTGATTGAACAGCTTTTTGAAAGTAAACGGTAAATTCCGAGTACCTTTTTATCCCACTACATTTATGCCATAATCATACTGACTAAATTAACATAGTCCAAAAAGTTCAGTACTCAACTTTTTAGACTGACTATAATTAAGGGAGGGATGGTATAGCTACGCAAACCAGTCTTATAGCGCAGCAGGTCAGGATCCGGCAGTGGGCAGAACAAATTCGTGCCTGTCAGAACCGTCCGGCGGGCATGGATGTTGACACCTGGTGCGTACAGAACAATCTCACAAAATCTAATTATTATTACCGGCTCCGGCGTGTGCGTAAAGCATGTCTGGATCAGATACCGGCTGCAGAATCCCCAGCCTTTATAGAGCTGCCTGCCCCGGTGTCAAAAGAGCATGACCTATGCAGACAAACACTTGCCAGCCCTGTGACCGGCATGGAACCTGTCGTCCACATTCAAAACACAAAAGGGCTGTCAGCGGAAATATTTCCCGGTGCATCACCAGAGATCATCCGTCAGCTTGTCGAGATATTCCATCATGCTGAATGATGCAGATGCTTCCGGTTTTAAAAAAGTTTATCTGGCGATGGGATTTACGGATCTCCGGCGTGGGATTGATGGTTGACATATGCACCAATGCAATAGTGAATGCTTTCCAAAGATTCAGAGCACCCTTTTCCGGTAACAAAAATAAAGCTGCTGTTTCACGAATCTTTGTTCGTTAAAACAGCAGCCCCTTAATATGTTGAATGAAATAGGTGGGGTGACATTCCCACATCTCCAACTAGGGTGACGGCTGCCCGTTCCGTCCTCTGCTTTCATTCAATATATTCTATGCTCTTACAATGTTATTATACAATAGCTTATTTATTTGTCAAGTTTTTTAAAGTTCCCTTGGCAATAAAATTTTTAACTCGTTTGGGATTCAATACGTACATTGAACGCGCGTAATAAATATTATGAGTGGATATTCTGACAGCTACTTTTACGTATTCTCCATTTATGTAGTATTCTTTTGTGAATTCTATAGAATCATCTTTAGCGTTTTTTCCAACATAATCAGGATTGGCAATGATATTACTTAATTCGCTGCCGTATTGTGCGAAATCATCAGGATGGGAAGTTTTCATATGTTCTATATTGGAATCTGCTATATAAATAGGTGTTCCGGCTGGAATGTCCAATTCAAGTATTTCTACGATTCGCGCTGAAAAAACGCCGATTTTCTTTCGCATATTTTTCGAAACACCTCTTTTCGATATTATGCTTACTGCGGAATAAGGAAGATCTGACTTATTTCATATATCAGTTGTTTTCAGTTTTTTCTCTTTTATTCAACATCTTAAGGATATCATGAAAATAAAAAAATGAGCAAGTTCTGTCAGGCATGAGCCCTACCCAGTGAAAACTCATTTCTTAATTTGTATGATAAGTTACACAGGAAAAAAAGTCAAGATAAAAGTATGAACAAATAACGTGAGTGTTCAACGAAAGGAATTCATTCGGTAAAAGATACAAATAATGGTGATGAAAAGTTTTCTGAAATAATAAAAAGAGATCGGCTTGCGATTTGATCTGCCAAATGTTAAAATGCATTGTGGTAGATGAAAGAAAACAGACAGTTTACTCCAGAGATTAGCTTCAGAAAGGAGCATGCAGATATGGCAGAATGGAAAAAACTTCCGGTTGGACTTGAAAATTTTCAGGAAATTGAAAAATCCGGGTTCTACTATGTAGATAAAACAAAACTGATTGAGCAGCTTTTCGAAAACTGGAGCAAGGTGAATCTTTTTACCAGACCACGTCGATTTGGAAAAACCTTAAACATGAGTATGCTTAAGAGTTTTTTTGAAATTGGAGCAGATCGAACGCTGTTTGATGGTCTCTATATTTCCCGGAACCAAAAGCTGTGTGAGGAATATATGGGAAAATACCCTGTTATCTTCCTGTCACTCAAAGGAATTGACGGCTTATCTTTTGAGGCCGCAAAATACCGTTTAACGGAGTTGATCGGCGTTGAAGCAGAGCGATTTGCATTTTTAGCAGACAGTGAAAAACTGACGGATAATGAGCGGAGCAAATATCGGGCGATTATCCATTTAGTGAATGGTAAATATTCCATGGATGAGGATATGCTTGTCTCCAGTCTGCAGACATTATCCTGGCTGGGTTGTGAAATCAAACAGGGAATCTGGAGATGGTTTTGCGGATATTCTGCTTAAACCGAAAAATCCGGATGCGGGAATCATCGTGGAATTGAAAGATGTCCGCTCCCTGCATGATCTCAATCAGGTGTGTGAAAGAGCGCTGGAGCAGATCAAGGACCGCAGATATGATACAGAACTTCGCGAGGATGGACGAAATGATATTCTTGCATATGGAATTGCATTCTGCAGAAAACGGTGTAAAGTGGTGGTGGAAAAACTATGAAAATCACAGCAGGCCTAGGCTCCATTGATGACTATCCCCGTTACGTCCGCGCCGGAGCAGACGAGCTGTTCTGCGGTTACGTTCCGTTTTCCTGGTCAGAAAAATACGGAACGGTTCTGCCGCTGAATCGGAGAGAGGTCTTAAACTATAATGTACAAATCGGATCGTTCAGCGAACTGGAAATTCTGGCCAATATGGTGCAGAAATACCAGAAGCCAGTGCACCTGACGTTCAATTCATTGTATTATCGGCCGGAGCAGTATGAAGAAATTGCACGGATCATCCAACAGTGCCGCAGCATAGGGTTTGAAAGTTATATTCTTGCGGATCCCGCGCTGCTTGTGTACCTGCGAAAAGAAAAGATTGACTGTGAGGTACATCTGAGCGGGGATTTGGGAACGGTGAATTCTGCGATGACAGAGGTTTTTGCGAAAGAATACCCGAAGAGGATCATTTTCCAGCGCAAAAATACGATTTCGGAAATGCGTGCAGTGATCCAGCATATAACTGCGCAGAAAGAAGCCACTCGAAAAGAATGGACTTATCCAACGGAGTTCGAGGCATTTGCTTTGAATGAACTGTGCCAGTTCAGTGGTGCTTTCTGCAATTCCCTGCACTGCGATGAAATGGGATATCTTTGCCGGGTTCCTTACTGGAAGAAACCGGTGTCGCTTTCAGAATCTAAATTAGAAAAACAAGAAAAAAATCGTCCAGGAGAAAATATTTCTATATCCGAATGGGATTCTGCATCAGAACTGACGAATCCTGTATCGGAAGATGGTTACCTCTGCGGCGCAACCGGCTGCGGCCTGTGTACATTAAAACAGCTTTCCGATGCCGGAATCACTCATCTGAAGCTGGTAGGCCGAGGAAATTATACCAATTTTATGGAGCGTGATATCCGAAATCTGCGCCGCATGCTGGAGATTCTGGAGGATTCTTCTACGGAAGAAGAATATATCCGAGCGATGAAAGCAGAGCTTTTTCCAAATGGATGCAGTCACATGTGCTATGCCAGATAAAATATGTCAACTCTTTCTGAAGTAATGCATTTGGAATTGACATATTTTCGTATCACATATAATATAATGTTAAAGACAGGCAACTTGAGTGTCTGCCAAGCGGTAAAGTAAGATGTTGTGCCAGAAAGCAGTGTCTTATGAGCTTTATAAGGGTTTAACACAATCTGGCTATAGGTTAGTCCTCGAAAGAAAATGTAAGAAAGGCTCTGCGTATGCAGGGTCTTTCTTAATCTAAAGAAATAGTGGAGAACGTAATAAGAAGTGTTTTCCCAGCACGCTTTAATAATTAACATAATGATGAATCGTCTTCTGCGCCAGATGATACTGCTCCAGCGTCATGGCGATTTTTCCTTTTTTTAGGGAAATTAGCTTTGCAGCATTTCTGATTTCCGGCATTCTAGGATCGGTAAATTATTATAAGAGCGGGAACCTTGACCTGAAAACGGCAGGTGTGCTTTCGGCCGGAAGTTTTGTCGGCACGCTTGCCGGTGTCAAGATCAACCTTCTGATTCCGGCGGACACGATGAAAATAATTCTATATCTCGTTGTTCTGCTCTCCGGAATTTCCATCCTGATTCGGAAAGACAAGCCGGGAAATACAGAGAAAAAAGCAGTCCAGAGCGTTCCGTTTTACCTGGTACTTGGTGCTGTAACCGGTGCTGTCTGTGCCGCTTCCGGTGCAGGCGGGCCGGTGCTTGTAATGCCGATTCTGACACTGCTCGGTATTCCGGCGCACACCGCAGTCGGTATTTCCTTGTTTGATTCGATTTTCATCGCGTACCGTCTGCGGCAGGCTATCTGATCGCGGCCGCCGGAAACAAAGAAGTCTTTTTGCTTTTACCGGTACTTCTGGTCGCACATGGCATCGGTGTCTTTGCCGGAAGCAAAAATGCAACGAAAATCAACCAGACGCTGCTGAAACGGATCGTGGCCGTGGCTTCGATTGCGATCGCGTGCATCAAACTCTTTCTCTGATTGAAAAACTAGAGTGTGTTTGAAAAACCATTTCCGCAGCCTGCACGCCCCACTTTGCGGTATATTTTGCCCTCATTCAGTCGCCGTAGCCCGCTACGCCTCCTTCATTCAGACAAAATCTCCCACAAATTGGAACATGCAGACTACGAAAAGCCTTTTTCAAACACACTCTAGCGCTTTGCACACAAACTTTAGTTAGAAGCGTATCCCAATTGTTCTTATTGACTAAATATTTCCTCAGGGAATACAATATAGAAAAAGTAAAAAGGAGGGATACCATGCAGGCACTTTCAAAGAAAAAAACCGGTGATATCTGTACCATTAAATGGATGTTTGGAATCCCTGATGTTCTGGATTTCCTCCGAAGCCGTAAAATCAAAGAAGGCAGCACCGTACAGGTCATCCAGAGAATAAACGGTGGATTGATCCTTGGCATGGATGGAAAACGGATTGCAATGTGTGATGCAGCTGCAGACCGGATTCAGGTATGAAAGGAAGAAAAATCAAAATGAGCGGAACCTTGGAAGAGGAGCCGCTCATTTTGATTTTCCAAATACCCACAAAAGAATTTTCGTAGATAAGTGTGCAGACTGCGGAAATGATTTTTAATAAATACGCGCCAGGAAGTTTTCAAGCTTTTCTTTACATAGAACCGTTGCGAAACAGCCGCCAGATAGAGTAAAATAGAGCAGATCTTAAGAAAAAGGAAGTTGGAATTTTATGACATTATTAGAACAGATACAAAAAGAACATGCCGCTGCTTTTACGCACGGCGGAAAATTTCATGCGGATGATGTGTTCTCTGCGGCACTGCTTCTGCATTTTAATCCGCAGCTTACCATCCAGCGCGGAAATCGTGTGCCGGAGGATTTTGACGGGATTGTTTTTGATATTGGAAGAGAAGAATACGACCATCACCAGAAAGACAGCCGGATCCGGGAAAACCAGGTTCCGTACGCGGCGTTTGGCCTTTTATGGGAGGCACTTGGCACAGAAATTTTAAGTCCGGAGATGGCCGCGCGGTTTGACGAGAAGTTTGTACAGCCGCTCGATCTCAATGATAATACAGGAGAAAAGAATGAACTCGCCAGTATGATCGGCATGTTCAATCCGGTATGGGATGATAACAGCGGAAGCGATGCTGCTTTCCTGGAAGCGGTGGCAGTGGCCGGACGGATTTTGGAACATAAATGGGAGCGTTTTCGTGCGGATGAGCGGGCGGAGCAGCAGTTTGCAGCTCTTCTTGCCGAACACAGGAAGCGGATCGCAGCGGAGAAAAAGGCAGGAACAATGGATGAAAAGATTCTGATTCTGTCGGAATTTTTTCCATGTCAGAAACAGCTTTCCGCGACTGAAATTGCATTTCTGATATTCCCATCGAACCGCGGCGGTTACTGTGTGCAGCCGGTTCGAAAAGAAAATTCATCCAATTACAAGTATGATTTTCCGGAAACATGGCTTGGTCTGGAAAAAGAAGCACTGCAGGAAGCGACGGGGCTTTCCGATGTGTCTTTCTGCCACAAAGGAGGATTTCTTCTCACCGCAGAAACGCTTGACGATGCCGTCGCTGCCTGTCGCATCAGCCTTGCGGGAATGCCAAAAGCACCGGTTCTGATCCACATCGGTACCGATGCGATTGATGCGGATGACGCGCTTTTGCGGCAGATGCCGGGCATGGAGCATGCAGTTATTCTTCATAAACCGCTGCCGGAGGCCCCGGAACTGAACATCTGTGGCAGTTATGCCGTGTCATCACTTGAAAAAGCAGAATGGAAGATACGCCTGCGGGAATACCTGTCGGACTTGTTAAAAGAAAAGCCGGAGGCTGTCTGTGTCAGCGGTGATCTCTTTGCGGCCTATCCGGTCATGCACCAACTCCGCAAGAAACATATTCCGGTTCTGACGGTATCAGAGCAGAATGGAAAACGGCTTCTGATCCGCATTCCGTCCGGTTCCTGAGAATTTACAGAGAATCTCTCTCAATTTCACGCGTTAAACAGAAAAATTCCTCAATATGTGATCTGTTTCTTTGCATCTGCTGTTGTCTGTGATACAATATAGAAAATACGTGAAATTTTTTGCACAATGAAAACGAATGATATCATTTTTGGTTTATCTTCAAAAAAAAGAGGCCAGACTTTACAGGAACGATACATTTTTGTGATTTCATCCGAACGGCCTCAAAAGCAGAAAATGGCAGGCAGAAATCGACAAACAGCAGAGAGGAGAGCAAAACATATATGATTTCAAAGAAAAAATTTGGCACAACGGTAACAGCGTTCGGCGTGGCAGCCGGAATGCTTCTCGGTTCGGCTGCACCGGCGCATGCAGAGGAGACAGCGAAAACGGTGCAGGAAACGCAGAAAGATCAGGCGGATGCACCGGCCACGCAAAGTGAAACGGAAAACGGAAACACAGAAGAAGCCGTTGTTCCGGCTGTAGAAACACAGGAAACCGAGACACCAGCAGAAGAACCGTCCGTACCATCTCAGGATGAAAATGCCGCTTCCACAGAGGAGCCAGAAGTACCGGAAACGCCAGAACCGACAGAGGATCCGACTCCAACGGAGACACCGGAAGACCCGAATCCAGGCGAGATGCCGGAGCCATCTCCAAGTGAAACCCCGGAACCAACTCCAGGCGAAACTCCAGAACCGTCGGTAACGCCATCCCCAAGTGAAACGCCGACTCCAGCCCCGTCCGAAACCCCGGAACCAACAGAAACACCGGTGCCAACCGAGACGCCTGCACCAGCACCGACAGAAACACCGAAAAATGATGAGACACAGGCGGATGACTGGATTCAGACGATTGATTACGGAAAATATATCAGTTCCATGAAAAAAGATCTCCGCTCAGGTTTCGCACAGGTCGACAAAGCGTACGCCTACGCAAAGGTCGATACCAGATTAAACGTCCGCGAAAGCGGTTCCACCAGCGCACGGATCGTGGGAACACTTCCGGCAAAGGCACTCTGCTTTGTGATCGCCGATGCGGATCAGGAGTGGGTTTATATTGAATCGGGCGACGTCCGCGGTTTTGTCCGTACGGATTATCTGCAGCAGGGAAAAGAGGCGCTGGAATATGTAACCGGCACCGGAGAGGATCAGATGAAACTGGCGGATCAAGTGATCGATCCGTCTGAAAATGAAGCTTTTCCCTATAAAAAAGAAACGGTTTATGAAGTAAAAACCTCAACCGGAAACGGTATTATCACATTTGCAAAACAGTTCGTTGGCAGACCATACGTCTGGGGTGGAAACTCCCTGACGGACGGTATTGACTGCTCTCATTTTGTATGGCAGATTCTGACCCGTTGCGGTGCGTACGACGGTGAATATACGACCTCCGGCGGATGGCGCAGCCTTGGAACGGAGGTTGCAAGCCTGGATGAGGCACGCGCAGGCGATGTTATTTGCTATAATGGCCATGTGGCGCTGTATGACGGAGAAGGAAAAATCGTAGAAGCGCTGAATGAAAACGCCGGTATCACCTGCGACCGCCCGGTGGACTGTGACACGATTCTGACGATCCGTCGTTTTGCAGCCGACGATGAAATCGGCGGAACGAACGCAGAAAAGATCTGGAATTACTTCCTGATGCACGGATTTACAAAAGAAGGAGCCGCCGGTATTATGGGAAATATTGCAAACGAGGCATCCACAGACCTCAATCCGACACTGCTTGAGTATGGCTCTACCAGCCGCACAAGCCTGAGCGGAGAGCAGTACACGAACCTTGTTGATGCCGGAATCATTTCCCGTGACGAAGTGATCCGAAGTTCCCGTTTTGGCCTTTACAGTGGCGGAAGATATGGATATGGTCTCTGTGGTTTTACAGATCCAACGATCAAAGAGTATCTGTGCCGATATACCATTGATCTTGGAAAGAGCCTTGGAAGCCTGTCCGGCCAGCTCGACAGTCTGATGGCCTACCTTTCCGACTACAATCCGAATCTGTTGGACAGACTGAAAAATGCCGAAGATGTTGACACCGCAGCAACTGCCTTCATGCGTGAATACGAAAAATGCGCAAACCAGAGCACACAGCAGAAACTGCGTACAACAGCAGCAGAACAGATCTACAATGTTATGGAATTGTATGATTCGCCGGTAGATGTAGAATAAACGAACAGATGATGAAAACGTGTTAAGGAAAGTCCTCCGCAGCAGAAAGATTCTGTGTGGAGGACTTTCTTACAGTAAAATAATTGAAAACGGCGCGTCGCATTCTCGTTACTTTAGCCTGCAAATAAAAAGTCAATACTAAAATTG